>Ga0129308_1000020_pt1 | contig 305258 bp, 300 predicted proteins | sample L827metagenome_FD_94440 | JGI IMG/M metagenome (GOLD analysis project Ga0129308, IMG submission 94440) | Ring-tailed lemur group fecal microbial communities from Wisconsin, USA - L827 metagenome | ecosystem: Host-associated > Mammals > Digestive system > Large intestine > Fecal | place: USA... | reverse complement strand
TAAGAAAGATGAGTTTAGATACTTTATAAATATATTAAATAAAATTCTTAATATAGTATCAAAAAATTTCAAATTTAATAATAAATATAATATAAGTTAAGTTGGAATAGATAAGGTTACTAAGATTATAATATAAATCAGTATTTTAGCTGAATTTGTATTTTACAGAGGTATTTCAAGATTATATTTAAGAGATAGTATGTATAAAAATAGAAATTAAAATGACAATGACAATATGTAATGACTCTAAGTGTAGAAAACAAATTATGATATATGTACATAAATGCAATTAGATCAATTAGATTTATAATACAATTATATTTTTCGACAGAAATATGAAATGGGGATGGTGATATGAATAAAATAAGGATAGTATTTTGTTTAGTAATAGTTGTTATTTTTTCTATATGTACATATAAAACTTATATATCATATGAAAGTTTGACAACGAATAATTACTATATAGCTACAAGTAAAATTAATAACTTAATCAATTTAGCTGTCATATCAGATTTTCATGATAACCAACTAGGAGAAAACAACAAAGACCTTATAAATCAAATAAATTCCCTATCACCGAACATCATCCTAGTTGTAGGCGATATAGTAAATTCAGACTCAAGAGGTAGCAAGATAGTTACAAACCTTATGAAACAGTTATGCGAAAATCACAAAGTATTCTATTCACTGGGAAATACAGACATAGATTACATGAAAACAGGAACATCAAATTTAGTAAAAGAACTAGAGGATGTAGGAGTAACAGTACTTGATAATGAGTACAAAGATATAGATTTAAACGGAAACAAAATAAGAATAGGTGGAATGTATGCCTACGCCTTTGGATTGAATGGGAACAATAATGTTGATAAAAACACTATGGAAGAAGGCGCTTTTGACTTTCTAAATGATTTCCAAGACACAGACAACTACAAAATTATGATGGCTCACAGACCAGATAGTTTTATATTCGGAGATGCATCAAAAGTATGGAATATTGACATAGTAGTAAGTGGACACACTCATGGTGGACAAGTAGTACTACCTTTTGTTGGAGGACTTTACGGAGGAGATCAAGGTTGGTTTCCAAAGTATGACAAAGGATTATTTGATTTAAACAAAATAAAGCTACTTATAACTAGTGGGCTAGGATCAGGTAAACAAAAGCTACCTAGATTTAATAATCCACCTGAAGTAGTAAATTTAAAAATATCAAATAAATAATTATAAAGGAATTAAGACCATAGTTTTTACTATGGTTTTTTACATGTTAGGAAATAGTAGTTGAATTTACGCTGTTGATAAACTCTGGAATGAAGTTATATGAACTCATTTAGAAAGTGTAAAAAATATATTTTTAAGCAAGGTCGTTGCCTGAAATTTCATAGCGCCCACGCAGTGGCTTAAAGCGGTAGCGAAGGCATCTCGTTGGCGATATGAGCGAAGCGAGTTTTTTGTTTGTCATATGTTTAAAAATAATTTTATATTAAAAATACATTATAAAATAGATTATAAAGTTGTAGTATTTTATGATATAAGTATTGGGTTAATTTGGATGACAAAAAATGAGGGTTTTAGGGGGGAATTAAGTGAATATAAACGAAGGTGTAATATTTACAAAAGAAATAGTATCAAAGTACGAAAACAAGCATGATGAAAAAGGCTTTTGGGAAAAAATAAAAAAAGTTGGAACTAAAATTGGAGTAACTCCCATATATTTAGTCTTTTTATTGTATCATTCACTTATGTCAAAGAGTATTTCCATTGCAGCTAAAGCGCCTATAGCGGGAGCTTTAGGATATTTTATAAGTCTTGTTGACATAGTGCCTGACTTAACACCAGTCATAGGGTATTGTGATGATATGAGTATTGTTGTTGGTGCACTAGGTGTAATTGCAACACAAATAACTGAAGAAATTAGGTGGGAAGCTAAAAACAGTACAAGAAAAATTTTCCCTAATATTACAGATGAAGAGTTTATTATAATAGATAAAATGTATAACAAGTCAGCTCAAGTGTTAAATGATGCAAAAAGCATGAAAGAAAATAAACATAATATTAGAACAAAATCAAAAAATAATTAATAAAAAATGGAGTTTTGAGCAACGGAGTTGTCTGAAGCGATAGCGAGGGCATCTCGTTGGCGATATGAGTGAAGAGAATTTTTTAATATATTAGGAGGAATATATGAGTTTTTTTAAGACTGTTGTAGGAGGAGCACTAGGATTTATGGTTGGGGGACCATTGGGTGCAGCAGGAGGGGCTGTATTAGCAAACAGCTTTGGAGGTGGCAATTACAAATATAATATTAATTGTCCACATTGTCATAAATCATTAGGAGTTAATGAGTATGGGATTTATAACTGTTCTCACTGTGGTGGAAATTTTGAATTTTCCACTGATGGTGTTATAAAAAATAATAGTTTCAATGTGATTTGTCCATATTGTAATGGAAATGTACTAATTGATAGTACTGGAATATGGAACTGCTGTCATTGTGAAAATAGTTTTGAATATGGGGAAGATAATAGAATAAGAAAATATGATGATGAAGAAAACACATTTATATTTATTATATTTGCAGCATATGCTAAATTTTGCAAGATTAATGGATCTATTAAAAATAGTCATATAAAAGTTCTAAATGATATTATAAATAATTATTATGGATTTGATGAAGAAAATAGAAAAAAAGCAATAGAATGTTTTAGAAAAGGAAGAGATTCAGATAGAACTTTTGAAGATTACTGTGTTAAATTAAATAACAGTTGTGATGATAATCTTGAAGAGGATAGAAATCTAAAGAATGGATTTTTAGATTGTTTATATAAAATAGCAACTTTTGGGGGAAAAGCTACATATCAAGATGAAAAAATGCTTGATTATGCAGCAGCAGTTCTTAAAATAGAACCTTATATAATAAATTCCATTAAATCAGAATATATGAATAATACTTTGGACAAGTATTATGAGATTTTAGGATGTAAAAAAGGCGATGATTTACCAACAATAAAATCTAAGTACAGAAAACTTGTTGGAGAGTGTCATCCTGACAAGATTTTAAATAAAGATTTACCAGATTATTTGGTAGAATACTCTACACAAAGATTTAGAGAAGTTCAAGAAGCCTACGAAAAAATCAGAGTAACTTTAGGGGCATAATAATAAATAAAAATAGAGTTTACATTAAAGTAGGCTCTATTTTTATGCTAAAAACCTATCTTGCAAAGGGGGTAACAAAAATGTGCACCCCTTTGCCCCAAGTCAAAATATAATTTCAGAAACTATTTTATACAAATAAACCACAAAAATAAACTACTATAATATCAATAAAACAAATTTCAAAGGAATAATTATTAATAATTGGAGGTAGAAAAATGGAAAAGCGATTAATACCCTACATAATTAATGATAGTGGAGAGGTAATAGTAAGTGGAAGAGAACTACACGATTTTCTTCAAATTAAAACACCTTTTAAAATATGGATTCCAAGAATGATAGAGTATGGATTTGAGGAAAAGGAAGACTACGAAATAGTGATACAAAAACACCAAACATCAGGAGGAATGCAAGATCTTAAGGACTATATGTTAAAGGCAGATATGGCAAAGGAAATATGCATGTTTCAAAGAAGTGACAGAGGAAGACAGGCAAGGTTATATTTTATAAATCTTGAGAAAAAGTTTAATTCACCAGAAGCTATTTTAGATAGACTTAGACAATTGTTAGATTATAACACATCATACACACAAAACTCACATGAGGAAATTGTGTATCCTTCACAAGTTGCGTCACAAATCATACCAAGTAATCCTAATATGACAAATCAACTAGTGCCAAGTTATATGGTAGATAATTATAACAGTGAAAATTTTAGTGATTTACTTACTAATTTTAGAGATACAGCAAAGATGTTTGGTATGAAGGAAAACATGCTAATAAGTTGGCTGATTTTGAGAAACTTTTGTTACAGAGACAACTATAACAGTATTAGACCTTACTCACAATATATGAAATATTTTAACCTAAGACCATTTAAATCAGCAGCAGGATATAGTGGAATTCAGTCACTGATAAATTCAAGTGGAAGAGATTATTTTACAAACTTGCTCATAAATGAGAATCTTATGGAAGTAGAATATATTAATGTTTTGTAAAATAAATGTACAAATATGTATACAATGAATATTTATATAAAATTGTTGCCAATAAAACATTAGTTCGTTACAATATAAATACAAAACGTACGTTCTATAAAATAATGAAGTAAACTTAAAAAATAAAAAAGGGGGACAAAAGATGAATATTTTAATGGAAGATATTCCATATGAACTACATGCTTTGGCAGAAATAGTAGGAATGAAAAATTTTGAAGAAATATCAAAACTTTATGGTGGTACAACAGTATATATTCCAGTCCACAGAAAAGTAGTTTTGGGGGAAAGAAACAGAGAAATTGTAAGACAATACAATGGTAAAAATGTGGACAAACTTAGAGTAAAATATGGCATTACAAGTCAACAAATAAGAAAAATTTTAAATGATAATGGAGTTTTAAATTAAAAAATCTAAAAGTTATAAATATTTTTATCATAAGGCTCAAACTTTACTTTAAGTTGAAAAAGTAAAGTTTGAGCAAATTTGTTGGAGATAAATTATTATTATCCTAACCAACTAAAAAACAAAAAATGATATGCCCCTTTCATAATGTCAAAATCCTAATTTTTATGTAAAAGAGAATCACTCTGGTGGCAGTTTTTACAAGTGTTTTGGTTGTGGTGAAAGTGGAACAATAATATATTAAATACATTGAAAATGGTCATCCATAAATGGATGGCTATTTTTTGTGAAATAATGTTAGAATATCGTATTAAATTTTAACAAAAGATACTATAATGGTATATGTGATAAAAATACAAAGGAGCAAAACAATGAGCAAATTGGCAAGAGCCACTTTTGGACTAATGGTGGCAACTATAATAGCAAAAATATTGGGATTTGGTAGAGAATTAGTTCTTGCTGCTGGGTATGGAGCAGGCATATATAGTGATGCATATATAACAGCCATGAATATACCACAGGTTATTTTTGCAATAATCGGAAGTACTTTAGCAACGGTACTTATACCAATGTATATGGAAGTACATAATGAAGAAGGAGAAGAAGGTTCTCTTAAATTTATAAATAATGTGTTTAACTTAGTTGTAATAGGATGTGTAGTTCTTTCAATTCTTGGGTTTGTGTTTACAGAACAAATTGTAAATGTATTTGCCATGGGATACAAAGGAGAGGCATTGCAAGTGGCGATTAATTTTACTAGAATAACTATTCTTGGAATTGTATTTACTGGCCTTAGTTATGTAATGACTTCTTATTTACAAATAAAAAATGATTTTATTACGCCAGGACTTAGTAGTGTGCCCAAGAATGTAATTATTATTGTGGCAACTTTACTTAGTATAAAGTATGGTCCTTATATAATGATTTGGGGGACTTTGCTTGGAATGGTAAGTGAGTTTTTAATTCAAGTACCTTATGCAATAAAGGCCGGATATAGATATGTACCAATTATTAAAATAAAAGATAAATATATTAAAAAGATGGCTTGGCTTATTGCTCCTGTGCTAATCGGTGTGGCAGTAAATCAGGTGAATACTTTGGTAGACAGAACTTTGGCATCCTTATTGCCAGCAGGAACAGTTTCTGCACTAAATTATTCAAATAAACTTATATCCTTTGTTATAGCCATATTTATAACATCCATTTCATCTGTGATTTATCCTATTTTATCACAGTTGTCCAAGGAAGATAACAAAGAGAGGTTTATTGCATCTGTTATAAAAAGTATAAACTGCGTCATAATACTTGTTTTGCCAATTACTGTAGGAACTATGGTTCTGGCACTTCCAATAGTAAGGGTTCTTTTTGAAAGAGGAGCTTTTGACCCAAGGGGAACTTCTTTAACAGCAGTGGCTTTGGCTATGTATTCTGTAGGAATGGTTGCCTATGGTCTAAGAGATGTTTTGGGCAAGATTTTTTACTCTTTACAAGACACAAAAACACCAATGGTAAATGGTGTAATAGCCATGGGTATGAACATGGTTATGGATGTGGTGTTTATTCAGTTCTGGGGACTCGCAGGTCTTACTTTGGCCACTAGTTTGTCTTCACTGGCTTGTATAATGTTGTTGTTTAGAAGTTTGAGAAAGAAAATAGGATACTATGGACAAGATAAGATTGCAAAGGCTACAGCAAAAAGTCTTGTGGCGTCTTTGATTATGGGTGCTGTGGCTTATTACTCTTATCATTATATGATCGGGTTTACTCACACTGGAGGAAAGGCAGAGTTTATTGTGATTATGATTGCTGTTACTTTGGCAGCTGTTGTCTATGGTAGTCTTGTCATATTGTTTAAGGTTGATGAGATTAGGATTGTTACGGATGTGGTGAAGAGAAGATTGAAGAGAGCTTAGAAATAAGCTCTTTTTTGTATTAGCTTACCTACAAAATTATAATTATTCACAAGACTAAAAATTCAATAATAATCGTTGACAAAAAATGGTAAAAAGTACACAATAAAAATATAGGAGTATATATTATAAAAGTAAGATTGCACAAAAAGAATTAGTGAAAAATAGGAGCAAAAACAATGAAAATAAATGGGGATTTTATGATAAGGGACATTGCAGGAGATACTATTCTTGTTGCAACAGGACAAGCTTCACAAAATTTTAATGGAATGATAACACTAAATGAAGTTGGAGCATTTATTTTAGAAAAAATTGAAGAATGTAAAAATGAAAATGAGTTAATTAGTAAAATTCTTGATGAATTTGAAGTAGATGAAAATATAGCTAGAGAAGATACTAGGGAGTTTATTGAACAACTTTTAAGAATGGGGATAGTTTTGAATGCTGATTAAATTTCACTAGATTGTAAATTAGAGTTGGTATTTTGCAATATATAGAAATTAATTTTATATAGGGGTATGTATGTAAATTTCTTTATGTTGTATTAAATATAATTAAATAATATGGGGGGAATAGTGTGAGAAGAAAATATACAAAGCCAAGTATGAGCATAGATATGTTCGAAGCCAATGAGTATATAGCAGCTTGTTACAAAATAAAGTGTAATGTTCCTAATGGAACCGGTTATATTGAAAAAAATGGTAAAGATGGATATCAAAGAGGGGATGAATATATAGCTTCAGGTTATGGGTGTGGAGTATGGCATGTAGGAGTACAATTAGATGCTCCACCTACAAATAATGCAATGTGGGATCCTAAGTATGGGAAAGAATATCCCGTATTCCACTGGACTCAAGGGAATGGTAATAGCGGGCACCATTTCTCAAAGGTTTCAGACACTCAGTGGGAAACTAATCCAAATGCATCATAAAATAAAATAAATAAACAGAAAAGGCAAAGGTGGGATGGAAATCCTACCTTTTTTGAGGTAAACATGAATATAAAATGTGGTAAATTAGCATTTAAAATATCTCATGATAAAAGATGGGATATTCCTATGAATGCAAAAAAATTTGAAGATAATGATAGTGAAATAGATATATATTATAGAATTAAATTTGTAGATAGTATCAAATACAACAATGAGCCAATCGTATGTCAAAGAGAACATATACTAGTTACTAAAAATGACCATAATTTTGAATCTAGATATTTGATGATACCAGATAACTTTTATCCTTATGCCTATTACAGAGAAGATAGTGACAACAAAATATGCATAGAAATCATAAAGGATTTCAAAAGTAGTTTTACTATAGATACAATGTTTTGGTCTTTATTTGCCTTAGAAAAACATTTGATAAAAGAAGAATCAATTATTTTTCACTGCTCATACATGGTTTATAAAGGGCATGCAGTTTTATTTAGTGGACCAAGTGGCATAGGCAAGTCAACACAATCAAGGTTATGGGAGAAAAATAAGAATGCTAGAATCATTAATGGAGATAGGGCTCTATTAGAAAAAGAAGATAAATACTGGTATGTAAATGGCTGGCCTGTTTGCGGTTCTTCAGAAATTTGTATAAATGAAAAACATGAGCTAGGTTCCATCGTATTTTTAAGAAAAAGCAATGAAAATTCAGTTGTTCGCCTTGAAAGAAAAGATGCAATAAAAAAATTAATAAGTCAAATAACTATAAATTATTGGAATAAAGATTTTGTAAATAAGGCAATTTCTTTAGCCGAAAATATTGTAGATAATATAAAAATATATGAATTAACATGTACACCAGATATGGAGGCAGTAAAAATATTAGAAAAGTTTTTGGAGGAAAATGAAGAATGGATACGTTAGAAGTAATTAATAATATTGAAGAAAAATTATGTTACAAAGCAACATTAGCTAATATTCCATTAAGTGGAGCCTTTGAATTGTTACCTCTTTGTAATATGAACTGTAGTATGTGTTATATACGATTAACAAGTGAAGAAATGAATAAAATTGGATATATTAGAACTGCTGATGAATGGTTATCCATTGCAAAAGAAATGAAAGATGCAGGGACACTTTTTATACTATTAACCGGAGGAGAACCTTTACTGTATAAAGAATTTGAAGAAATTTATAATGGTCTGAGAGAAATGGGAATGATTGTAACTATAAATACTAATGGGACTTTAATTAATGACAAGGTATGCAATATGTTAGCAAATAATAAGCCACGCAGAGTAAATGTAACTTTATATGGAGCAAGTAACGAGACTTATGAAAAATTATGTCATAACCCTAAAGGCTATGATGAAACAATTAGAGGAATAAACCTATTAAAACAAAAAAATATAGATATTAAGCTAAATGTGAGTTTAGTAAAAGAAAATATAAATGATCTGCCTAAGATGTTGGAAATAGCCAATAGCCTAGAAGTTCCTATAAAGGTAGACACATACATGTATCCAAAAACTAAAGGAATTAAAAATGATTTTAATAATGATGATAGAATAGATCCACAAAAAGTGGCAAATATAGATACTTTTATTAGATACAATACAGAAACTGAAGAGTCATTTATGAAAAATAGATGGGAGTATTTAAATAGATATGAGTATGGTAAAAACACTAAACCGGCTAAATCCCTACCTTTAAGCTGTAGAGCAGGTAAAAGTGCTTTTTGGATAAACTGGCAAGGAAATATGACTCCTTGTGTATTTTTAGACAATATTTATATGGATGTTTTTGAAAATAGTTTTATAAAATCATGGAATTATATAGTTGAAGAAAGTAAAAAAATATTTTTATCTTCTGATTGTAAACATTGTGATAAGAGAGAAGTATGCCAAATTTGTGCAGCAGCAGCTTATTGCGAGACGGGAAGTGTAAGCAAAAAACCAGAGTATTTATGTAAATTAACAGAAGAAACAATAAAGATTTTAAGTTGTTGATGAGTAGAATGAAGTTAGTTGTTAGGGGGGAAGATTGATATCTATGGAGTCAATCAAGATAATAATTGGGAAAATTAAAGATGGAACTATTAGAGAGATGTGGATAGAGTTTAAGTGGATGTTTAGTTATGCTAAAAAATATAAAAAAGAAATAGTTTTTTATATTTTCTTAGGAATCTTTTCAACAGTAATGACTTTAGTAAGTAGTATTGCATCAAAAGAGTTAATAGATGTGGTTACAGGACATAATATAAAAGGAGCGCCACTGATAGCCATAATTATGATAGGTATGGCGCTGTTTAGCTTGTTTTTTGAATCTATCATGTCTCGTATTACATTGAAAATAAATATAAGGATACAAAATGATATCCAGGCAGATATTTTCGATAAAATAATAGAAGTTAACTGGTTAGACCTTTCAAAATATCCAAGCGGAGATATATTAAATAGATTTAGTAGTGATGTGGGCACCGTAGCACAAAGTGCTATTGGATGGGTACCCGATTTAGTTGTAGGTGTATTTAACTTTATTGCCACACTTTCTGTAATTATGTACTATGACCCTACTATGATGGTGTTGACTGCTCTTAATGCTCCAGTAATGCTTTTGTCATCTAAGGTATTAATGTCTCGAATGAGAAGCTATACAAAAAGAGTTAAAGAAATGAACAGTGAAGTTACACATTTCCAAACAGAGACTTTTTCAAATGTAGATTCTATAAAGTCTTTCGATTTAACATCATTATTTTCTAGAAGACTTAGAAATTTTCAATCTAGATATAAAGATGTAAATTTGGAATATAACTTATTTAGTATAAAAACAAATGTGGTATTGTCATTAATAGGAATGGTCATTGAATATTCTTTCTTTGGTTGGGCTGTATATAGATTATGGACAGGGTATATTACCTATGGAGAAATGACCTTATTCTTGACTCAAGCAGGACGGTTATCGTCTTCTTTCAGTTCTTTAATTTCTATAATTCCATCAACAGTAGGTTCTACCATATCAGCAGCTCGTCTTATGGAAATAATAAATTTACCAAAGGAAAATAGAAATATTGGAGATAGTGATGAACTTAGAAAAGTTAGCAATGATGGATTTTCTATAAAATTAAAAGATGTAGATTTTTCCTATGTAGAAGATCAACAAGTTATTAATTCATCATATTTTGAAGCTCATAGAAATGAAATAGTAGCCATAGTAGGTCCTTCTGGAGAAGGAAAAACTACTTTAATTCGTATGTTTTTAGGGCTAATTTTACCAGATTCAGGTGAAGCAGTTATGATAGATAAGGATGGAAAAAAAGTAGACCTAAATGCATCCACAAGGAAATTTTTCTCCTATGTGCCACAGGGAAATACCATATTTTCTGGAAGCATATCAGAAAACTTAAAAATGGTTAAAGAAGATGCAACTGATGAGGAAATAATAGAAGCTTTAAAAATAGCTTGTGCTTACGAATTTGTTGAAAAACTGCCTGATGGTATAAATAGTACTGTAGGCCCTAGAGGGTTGGGCCTTTCAGAAGGACAAGCTCAGCGTATTTCCATAGCAAGGGCAGTTCTTAGAGATGCACCCATACTGTTGCTAGATGAAGCTACATCTGCACTAGATGTAACTACAGAAAGAAAAGTTCTGAAAAATATTATTCATCAAAAGCCTAATAAAACTTGTATAGTTACTACTCATAGACCTAGTGTTTTAAATCTGAGTCAAAGAGTTTATAGAGTTATGGATAAAACTGTTACACAACTTTGTGAAGAGGAGTCTAGTGCAATGGCTATAGACTTTTAGTAAATAGTTTATTCTAGTAAAACACTAAAATAAAAACTAACACAGGATAAAGGGGTGCACAAAAATGTTACCCCCTTGAAAAGGAGGAATATGAACAAAATATACGAAGACTTTTTTCAATTAATAAAATCTAGTTTAAGAAATGAAACACCATTAATAGAAGATAATATAGATTGGGTAGAAATGTTAAGATTGTCATCTGTACATGAGGTTGTCCCACTTATTTATAAATCAGCTTACAAAATTCCATCTTTTCAACTAGCAGACTTAAATTTTACTCAGTATTTCAAAAAAGTATCCATGCAAATAGTATATAGCCAAATAAAAAGAGCCCATAGGTTTTTGAAGATATATGAACAGTTCAACAAAGAGGGAATAAAGATATTAGTATTTAAGGGAATAATATTAAGGGAACTATATCCAATACCTGAAGAACGTATTTCTGCAGATGAGGATTTATTAATTGAACTAAAAAGCTTAAAGCAAGCTATAAAAATATTAGAAGATAACAATATGGAGAGAGCTTTATCTGAGGAAGAAGAAGCTGATGTTTATCATTATTTTTGTAGACAAACTGGACTTCATTTAGAGCTACATACAGCTTTATTTGGTGATAAATCAGATATAAATAAAAAAATGGAAGAAGTATTTAGTACTGTTTTTCAAGATGCAGATACAATAAACATAAACAATGTAGATGTAAACACATTTTCTGTGGACAAACATTTTTTATACATAATATGCCATGCGATTAAGCATTTTGTCTCATGTGGTACGGGAATTAGACAAATTTGCGATATATCTATGTATATAAATAAATATTATGAAATTATAAATTGGGATTATATATGGAAAGAAATTATAAATCTTGGTTACGACACCTTATTAGTAAATTTACTCCAAATAGCTATAGATTACTTAGGGCTAGACGAAAATAAAATAGTATATCCAAAAGACAAAAATGAATACTACATAAATACATACGATCTTATCCAGGACATAATGGAAGGTGGCATATACGGAACAAGCACCCAAGCAAGATTAAATTCAGCCAATATGTCCATTGATGCACTAAACAAAAAATCAAAATCAAAAATAAAGTCCAACATAGCAGCAATATTCCCAAAAGCAGAAAACATAAAAGGAAGATACAAATATTTAGAAAAATATCCAGTATTACTACCAGTGGCATGGGGAAGTCGAATCTTAACTTACTCAAAAGAAAGAGGTAGTTTGTCTAGCCTGGGGGCTACGGCAAAGGAGACTATAGAAGTAGGTAACAGAAGAATAGACTTACTAAAAGAATACAAATTAATTGAATAATAGCCATTAAATAAATACGAAACAGAATCATTTTTATAAAGAATGATTCTGTTTTTTCATTATATGGCTTATTATTACATGTACATATCGATATTTAATGGATAATGTTGGGAAAAAAAGAACGAAAATAATTGATTTCCAAATATTCTTACAATAAACTTATATATAAGTAATTTGATATGTATTATAATTTTGTAATGCATTAAAAATTTTACCTTACGATAAATTTAAAGGATAAAAAGGGGGATTTTGTTATGGCAATGTCAAAAGTTGTGACAGGGTTATTGGTAACAGTAATAGCGGGGGGAATAGTGATAGCAGTTGAAAAATTTGATGGACAAGCATCTTCGCAAGTAAAGTCAAATGTTCAATCAATGGAGCAAAAATACAAAGATAATGAAGGCAAGTTAGTTGCAAAATACAATGAGCTGTACAATGATGCAAAATCAAAAATAGCACAATTAGAAGAAAAGAAAGCAAATGTAGAAGCTCAAAAAGCAGAATTAGAAACTAAGAAAGCAGAGTTAGAAGCAGAAATAGAAAGGTTAAAAAATACTACTATAGGAGAACTAGAATCTCAAAACAAAGAATTACAAAATAAAATAGCAAAATTAGAGGCAGAATTAGCAGATGCTGAATCAGAAATAAAGTGGTTAGATAATGAATTAGTAAAATACGATGAAATGCTAGAAGCAAAACATGAGCAATTAACAGAATTAAAAAATGAATTATCAGATCTGAAAGCTGAATTAAATGATACTAATAAAAATTTGAGTGATACGGAACAAGCATTAGAAGAAGCCAATGGAGAAGTAAAAAAAGCTAATGAAGCTGTAGGTGGATTAAAAGATTATACATCAGATAGATTAGAGTCGATAGATAATGAGATAGTTGATGTAGATAGTTTACAAACTTTAGACTAAGAGCCATTAAAAGTAAGACTTAGTATCAAATCTATAACTTAAAGGGGGGAGCTTTATGATAAAGCAAAAAATCATAGCAAGTTTAGTAGGAGGCACCATATCTGTTGGCGCTATTTGTTATACTTATGAAACTTTTAGATTTGATAATATAAGTTACATTTATAATAATTTTGATAATGTTATAAAAAAATATGAACTTATGAAAGAAAATAGAGATGACATATTAAAAAAATACAATAATTTGTATACTAACTCTACAAAACAAATAAAAGAGCTTAAAAATGAATTGGATGAGAAAGAAAAATATATAAAAATACTTGAAGAAAAATCAAATGAACAAGAAGAAGATGTACAAGACAAAGAAAATGTACAAGACAAAAAAATCGAAAATAATTAAACAATAGACATATCAATAAAGAGAGTATGTGATTTTTATATGTTTTTTACAAATTGATTAGGGGGTATTATATTGTTTAAATTAAATAAAAAAGTTTTATCGAGTTCTTTGGCATTAACTATAATTATGTCAACGGCACCAGGAATGGCATATGCTACAATGACTACAAAGGCTTTAGAAGGAAAGCTTATCTGTAAAGAGCAACAACAATATTTAAGTAAGATTGATGGAAACAGAGCATTTGATTATATTAGAGAGTTATCGGATAACATAGGGCCAAGAATTGCTGGTACAAACGAGGAGTATCAAGCAGCTAAATATATTAAAAAACAATTTGATAATCTAGGCTATAACACAGAGATACAAGAATTTAAATATGCTTCAGGCAAAGGTACTTCAACTTTGAAATATGAAGATAAAGTAATGGAATCATCAGCATTTATAAACTCTAAAGCTACAGACGGTGTAATAAATAGTGAAGTTGTAAACTGTGGATTAGGAAGTAAGGATGATTTTTCAAAAGTAGATGTTAAGGGGAAAATAGCTATCGTTGAAAGAGGAACATATACTTTTGTAGAAAAAATTGAAAATGCAGCAAATTCAGGCGCTGTGGCTCTTATAATGTATAATAATACATCTGGAATTTCTACTGGACAAGTTGGGGATGTATCTGTGCCAGCTGTAGGAATAGAAAAAACAGCAGGATTGTCCATAGTTGAAAAATTAAGTGCAGGGGAAAAAGTAACAATTTCTCTAGAAGTTGGGAAACCGGAAACTACTACTTCTTGGAATGTTGTTGCAAAACAAGCTGCAAGAGGAAATGATAGTGCAAATACTGATGATATTGTTTATGTAAGTGCGCACTATGACAGTGTTCCAAAAGCTCCTGGAGCAAATGATAATGCTTCTGGTGTAGCATCTATGATTGAAATAGCAAATGCAATAAAAGACTTAGACACAGATAAAGAAATAAGATTTATAGCTTGTGGATCAGAAGAAGTGGGTCTAAAAGGATCTGCAGCTTATGTAAAATCATTAACTAAAGATGAGTTAGAAAGAAGCATAGGAAACTTTAATTTAGATATGGTCGCAACTAACTATGAACCATGTTCAGAATTAGCAGTATATACAAACCAAGGTAAAGATAATATAGTTACAGATGCAGTTAAAGAAGCAGGAGAAAGACTAAAAGATAATACTACTGACTTTACAAGTTATGATGGTAATCATGAAACATATAAAGATGGTGGTTTGGTTGCAATGGGATCTTCAGATCACGTTTCTTTTGACAATGCGGGTATACCATCAGCGTTATTTATAAATGGTGATCCAGAAAAATTAGATAATCCAAGAACAGCTTTAGAACCATACTATCATAAACCAACAGACCATACAGAACATGCAAGTAAAGAAAGACTTGAAAGAACTATAAAATTAATAGGTTCTGCAATATATGAAACTGTAGATACTGATCATGAAGATTTGGTAAGTACAGAAAATATGATGAAAGATTTAGATGCTATGGCAAGTAAAGATAACGCTAGAGTTACTGGATTTGAAGGGGAGCATGATGCAGCAGATTATATAGTAGGTCAATACAAAGATATGGGATTAAAAACAAGAAAACAAATAATAAATGGAATAGATGGATTTATGTCTGAAGGATCAACTGTAAAAGTTGGAGATAAAGAATTAGATTCAAAAACATTTACTTATTCTAATTCAACTAGTGGCGTAATTGAAGGTGAGCTAGTAGATTGTGGTTTAGGAAAAGCTGATCAAATAGGAGATGTAAAAGGCAAAGTAGCTCTTATAAAAAGAGGAGAGATATCTTTTGCTGAAAAAATAGATAATGCAACAGCTAAAGGGGCAGTAGGTGTTATTATTTATAATAATGCTGAAGGACCTTTAAACGGAACTTTAGGTGATTATCAATCAAAAAGAGCTGCATCCACTTCCATATCAAAAGCAGATGGAGAAGCATTAGCAGCTAAATTAGCAAATGAAAAAGCTGTAAAGGTTTCTATGGAAGTGAAAACATTAGTAGAAAGAAATAGTCATTCTTACAACGTAGTGGCTTCTTTACCAGCAGCTAAAAACTCAAGAACAGCTCAAACAATAGTAATAGGAGCTCATATGGACTGTGTCCAAACTCCAGGTGCAAACGATAATGGTTCAGGAACAGTTTCAATACTAGAAGCTGCAAGAGTATTATCTAGACCGGAAATAGCTAGCCAATTAAAATATAACGTTGAGTTTGTAAACTTTGGTGCTGAAGAAATAGGTCTTGTAGGTTCAAAAGAATATGTTAAGAGTTTACAAGATTCTGGAAGAGTAAATAAAGTTAAAGCTATGATTAACTTAGACATGGTTGGTGTAGGTAATAATATGGTAATGTGGAATTCAGATGAATCTACAAGTCATGAGGTAACTGACTTAGCTAAGAAAGTTGCCAGTGAATTGGGATGTGTAGATATGTCTACTACTAAGGACTTACATAGTACATCAAGTGACCATGCATCATTTGAAGCAGTAGGTATACCGTCTACATTTATAGGATACACATTAGATGAATCTGGTAAATTAGATCAATATTATCATACAAAAGGAGATAAAATAGAAACTTTAAATCCTAAGTGGTTGAAAAATTCAGCACAGGTAGTGGTTAATTCTGTTTTAAAAATGCAATCTCAATCAAATAGAAGTTCTGCAAAAGCATCAATAGCTAAATATGATGTTAAAAAAGTTGAAAAGGATAATTTATCTAGTAAATAATTATTAATAACAAAATAATATGTTTAGATTAAAAAAATTTATTGTAAAAAAACCGACTCAGTTGAGTCGGTTTTCTTTTTATTTTAGTATTTTTCTAATAATTAAGTTCAATTTTACTGTTGTCTTTTAGATAATCATTATCTTTCATATCTATATCTTTAAAAATAAAATCTTTTAAAACACTGACAGAATTTAAATCATAAAGCCATACCCAGCCAGCATCTTTGTAAGTACCGCCTTTAACATGAACATCATCTATAATAGGGAATTGCCCCTGTTTAACATTGTTAATAGCCCCAGAAGAGTAAGCGTTAGCAGCCAAGCTGAAAATTTCTGAAGATGTAACATTTGTTGAGTAGTATGGAGCTAACTCATTAAGTGTTTTGTCCTGAGTTGATGCAGCTTTGTTTTTTATATCTCTAAGGGCTGACATAAGAACTTCTCGTTGTCTAGAATCTCTGTTGATAGCATTGTCTGTATATCTTATTCTAGTATAAGCAATAGCTTGGTATCCATTAAGCTTTTGCACACCTGCTGAATCTAAAAGTTTCATAGAACCCTTATTTTCATAAGTACAACTTTCATAAGAGGCAGGAATTAGATTATTTACAGCTTTCAATTCATGCCCATCCACATTTACCTCAACTCCGCCTAAGATAAATATGATATTCATTAAATTATCAAAATCTACTTGTATGTATTTATATAGCTCAATTCCAAAGTTATTTTTTATTGTTTTAAATAGTAAATCTTGTTTTCCCCAGAAATAAGCCTCATTAAGTTTACCCTTTCCATATCCAGGTATATCAACATAAGTATCACGAGCTAATGATGTAAGTTTTATACTCTTGTTTTTCATGTCAAGTGTGGCAATAATCATACAGTCTGATCTAAAGGCTTCTTCCTTATCTCTACCATCAGTTCCAAGCAATAAAATATTTGTAATATTGTTTGAAGTATTTTCAGTAGATGAATTATCTGTCCTTGAATTTTTATTATTTTGCAAAGCCCAGAAAGTAATACAAGGTATGCCTATAAGCAGTAAAAGTAATACCACAGTAATAGTTTTTAAGTTAAAATTCTTTTGTTTTTTTGCCAAAGTAAGCCTCCTTATCAATAATAAATAATTATATCATATTGATAAACTACTAAATCACTATTTTATCCCAAAAACAAAAAAACCGACTTAAAAGCCGGCTTTACACTATCTAAACTCATATTCAGTTGATGCAAGTTTTAGCATATCAGGAATAGTTAAATTTGTTTCCACATAAGGTTTCATTTTATTATAAATTTCTAGGGATTTATTAAAACCTAGATCCTTCACATTTTTAGCTAAAGCAAGAAGAGCATCTTTTTGCCTATTACTATCTTTTGAAATCACACTAATATAAGCCAATGTTTGGTATTCATTTATATTTTGAATACCTGGGGAAGTTATTAATTTCATCTCACCTTTATTCTCACCTTGTAGCTTGGAATAAAATTTTGGAATTAAATTATTAATAAGGTTTAAATCTTCTGCCTTAATATTAACAGAGATATCACCCAAAATAGAAATTACATTCATTAGTTTAGATGTATCGACTTGTAAAAACTTATCTAAATTTATATTTAGATTTTTCTCAACAGTATCTAATAAATTATCCATATTACTTCTATCAAAATAACCTGTATTTGCAACTTCTGTTAATTTTATATCCTTATTGGCTGGGTCAAGTGATGCCACTACCATGGAGTCTGACTTATCATCCAAAAGTAAGATGTTTGTAGTCTTTTGTGAAGTTTCATATTTAGTTGAACCTTCTGTATAATTATTATCCATAATATTTTCTTTTACTTTAGTGGAAGAAGGTAAGCTATTTGATTTTTTATGTGGAAATAAATCAGCATAAGACACTACACCGATTATTATTAAAATTAAACTTGTAGACACAATAATAAATTTTAACTTCTTTAAAATTTTAAACAAGAGAATTCCTCCTTAGATTAATAGTCATACTAGGATTATGGGAAAAATTCTCAAATTATATAACAGTTTTAATTTATTTTATTCCAGCTGCAGTATGTAATACTTCAGTTGCAGCAAAAGCAGTTTCATAGTTTAATAAATTATTTTGTCTTCCATAAGTTATAGACTCATTTAATGCATTTATCCAATCTTCTTTAGTATCTTCTGTAGCATTTTTGACACCATCTACATCAGTCATTAATCTTCTTAATATAGTATTATCAAGTGTTGAAATTTCGCCTGCTAATCTATTTATATCTTTTACGTATTCATTTTCTGGATCCATATCTTTTATTCTTTCTACTGCTGTGTTAGCAAATATAACCATTCTATCGTAATTATCTCTATCTATAAGGTTTTTGTTATCCATTATATTTATTGCTATTCTCATTTCCTCTATAGCATATTTTAATTGTTCTTGGTCAATATTTGATACTTCCTCGCTTACATCTTTAGTAGTAAGCTTATTAGCATATTCATGTAAAAACTTATTTGCATTATTTAATGTTGTTTTATTTATGTAGTTTTTATATTCAGAGTGTACAATATCTGATAATGTTCCATTTAAGTATCCTAACACTGTTTCTTTATGATCTTTACTATAATCATTATCAAAAGCTTTTTTTATATTTTTCATTTCCCCGTAAAGTCTATCTGATAAATCTATTGCTATTCTAAGTTGTTCAGCAGTTTCGTTAATAAATTTAACATGATTATTATTTTCCATATCTCTAACTCTTTCTACAGCAGATGTTGCAAATGCAAGTACATATTCACGGTTGTCTGGGTTAGCTAAATCTTTATTATCCAAATAATCAGCTACAACTTTTATCTCCTCTATAGCATATGCTAATTGTTGATTATATTCTTGAGTTGCAGTAGTTTTTTCACCTGTATTTATTTCCTTAGCACTTGCTTCTATTGCTGGAGAGATAGCTGAAAACATTAATGCTGCAGCCATAGCGCTACCTACAAGTCTAGCCATTTTATTTTTTATCATACCCTTATTCCCCCTTGAATTAAAAAAAATTATATATGGTCTACATTAAATTATGAACCATACTATTATAAATTCTACAAATTAAGGTATTAACTCACAATTATCATTAGGTGTAGTTTTTTATGATTTAATTAACTACAAAGTATAAGTAGTATACTAAACCATACTACTTTAGTAGTACTACAAAATAATTATGACGATTACTAATCTGTATTATATAAAACTATAGCATTGTATAATATATTTTTATAATACAGATAACTACAATAATAGATATAAACAAACATTTAAGGGGTTTTTAAACAAGCTGTAAAATAGGGGGATAAAAAATGAAAAAGAACAAAACAATAGCATATGCATTAGCAGCAACATTATTAGTAGGGGGAACTTTTGTAGGAACTAAAGCTTTATTCTCAGATAAAGAAGAAGCTTATCATGATTTAGTAATAACAATGGGGAATCTAAATGTGGATGTTACAGAAGGTGAATGGGTAAATCTAAATGATAAAAATACAGAAGCTACTAATACAGGAAGCAAAGATGTATTTACTAATGTAAAACCAGGGGATAGATTTGAAAAGAAATTTGTAATAAAAAATAATGGAACATTAAACCAAAAGCTTACTATAAGTGGTGGAAATGTACTACAAAGTTATTCTAAGGATATACTAGTAGGACAAAATTTTTCTGATTTAAATAATAAAGTGTTAAAAGCTGGAGAATCAGCTGAAGCTACTATAGAAGTTTGTATACCTGAAGATACACAAGGTTTATTTGGAGATAAAGAAGGGCTTAACTTAAATGAAAGACCTACATTTAACTTCAATGACTTAGTTGCACCATTTGAAATAAATGCAACTCAAGTTAATTAATTTGAATCAGATAAATAACAATAAAAGCGCCCTTGTTTATGGGGCGCTTTTTTAGAAAAGGGGAATTTTAGTGAATAAGAGGTTAAAAATAGGGCTAATTTCATCTTTACTTATAGTACTTCCTTTTAACAGTTGTTTTGCACAAAAACAAAATGTAGACATAGAACCTACTTTTACAAAAGAGGATGGGCTATGGTATCCAGGAAGAGTTGAAAGTAAAGATTTTAATTTAATAAATAATAGAGAAGAAAATATAATAGTGGATAAATTATATATGAAGTTTAAATCATGTAAAGATTTAAAAACAAATAATACTTTGAATGTATTTAATAAAAAGTATAGAGAATTTGTAAAAAATAGCACAGTAAAACTTACTTATAAAGATCAGGTTTTATTAGAAGAAAGATTGGAAAATTTAACACTTGAAAAAGGCATAGCACTTAATAAAGAGATAAAAATAGAAGCAGGAAAAAAAGCATTATTAAATATGACAATAGATATGGATGAGGAAATGAGTAATAATGCTCAAAATATTGAAAGTATATTTAAAATAGCAGTGTCTTATAAAGTGGATGGTGGTTCTGGAATAAGTAATCCAGATGAAGAATCAGGTAAAGATAAGAACAACAATGGCAATTTACCACAAACAGGGAGTTTAATAAATGGTGAAAGTTTATTAGCTCTTGGAAGTATTGTTGTAGGTGCAGGAATAATACTAAATTTAAAAAAGGGAGGTAAACATAATGAGTAGATTAAATAGAATGAAAATGAAAAAACAAAAATGTTTAAAAGCTACTATTTGTGGTGTATCTCTATGCTTATTAATAAGTATAACAGGCGTTTTGGGAAGTTACGCTTATCTATCAGATAAAGAAACAGTAGATAACAATATAGTAATTACATTGGGAAATGTAAATACGTCTATTGATAAGGGAATAAATTTTGGAGAGCTAAGAGCTGGTAAAGAAAAAACTAGAACTTTTTATATAGAAAACTCAGGTAGTCTGAATCAGAAAGTAAGTATGAAATTTATGCCAACATCATCTCAGGATGAATATGATAAGTTGCTTAGTAAAACTTTAAATTTAAAAATGAAAATAATAGAAGTTGATGAATCTGGTAACGTTGTAGAAAGTAGTATACCTACCACTCAACAGAATTTAGATAAGTATTATGATGGAAGTGTTTCACCAAAGTTATCAAGTATAGTATTAGAAAGTGGACATAAATATAAAATTGAGGCTACCATAATGCCTAACAAATATGAATCTAATGAAACTAGAACAATGGATGCTCCGTTATATCCTGATAAAACATTTAGTTTTGGTATAGAAGTAAATGCTGAGCAAGTTAAGGGGGAAAACTAATATGAAGAGTATAAAAAAATATATTGCCCTTGGTCTTACTATTTCATTAGTATTTGCTGTAAGTAATCTTGCTTATGGTGTATTCAAAGATAGTGACTACACCTCTGTTAATATGAAATTTAATGCTGAGTTGCCTAAGATCAACAGTCATAATAAAAGTGTTACACAATCATATGATAAAAATACAGGTACCTATAAGGTTGTAATAAGTGGATGTATATATGAAGGAAGAGAACTTTATAAAGATGAAAACAACAAGGAAATGGAGGAACTAAAATTTAAACTAAATGCAAATGAAACTCCATTGGAAGGTGCTAATGTTACTTATATTAGAAATGGAAAAAATATAAAAATAATAATAGAAAAAACTAATTATAATAATAGTTTTGCTAAAAAGTATAATTTTAGCATACAACCCTACTTAATAAAAGTAGGAGGCGGCATATTAAACATAGGTAAAGAAATACATATGTCTTTAGAACTAGAAAAATCAAACAATAATGAAAGTGTAACCAACTCCCAGGAAAGTACAACTAATTCTAGCAATGAATACACAGAAGATGTAGATATAAAAGATAATGTTACAAAAGAAAATACAATTGATAAAGAAGAAAACAAAAGTGAAAGCTTAGAAGAATCATCAGATAAAATACAGGAAAGTAACAAAGAGGATACTAGCCTGGAAGAAAATATGACAGAAGTAATAGAAAATACAGTGGAATAAAGGATTTTAATATAGTATGGTAGGAGAGAAAAAATGCCTAATGAAGCAATAGTAAAAAACAAATTTAATAAAACAAAAATAATAAATTTTATAGTAGTAGCAATATTTTTAGTATTAGGCCTAAACCTACTTACAACTAAGTCAGAAAAGATGTTTGACATAGTAGGATATAAAACATATACAGTGCTATCTGGTAGTATGGAGCCTACCTTTAAGCCAGGAGACTTAATTATAACTAAAAATAAAAATAGATGTAACATAGAAGTAGAAGATATAGCAACATTTAAGGATACAAAAGGGACGGTAATTACACATAGAATAATAGGGCAATCAAAGGAAGGATACGTGACAAAAGGTGACAACAATAAAGTAGAAGATAAAGATATAATAAATGAAGAGAATATTGTTGGCAAAGTAGTATTTCACATACCAAAACTAGGGTTTGCAATAAATTTTCTTTCTAATCCTATAGTAGTAGCCATTGAAATGATACTATTATCCTTATTTATTTTTTATTATTTTAAAGAATAGGTGAAGTTACGCTGTTGATAAACTCTAGAATTAAGTTATATCAACTCATTTATGAAATGTAAAAAATGTATTTTTGAGCAACGGAGTTGCCTGAAGCGATAGCGAAGGCATCTCGTTGGCGATATGAGCGAAGCGAATTTTTTATTATTTTAAAGAATAGGTGAAGTTTTATGAGGAAAATAGTAGGTAAAATACTAATATTATTGGGATTTTTTATAATATGTTCAGTTATATATATTAACTATTCTACAGTAAAAAATAATAATGAAATAGTAAAAATCTATGAAGATGATAAATATAAAAATAATAAAGAAAAGAATGCCTTAGTTAGCAATGTAGTTTGTATTTTGGAAATACCTAAAATTAATATAAAAGTTGCTGTAAAAGAAGGAACAAACAAAAACATATTAGAAAAAAGTGTGGGACATTTTGAAAATACTGCCCTACCTGGTGAAAAAGGAAATTTTGCAGTGGCTGGACACAGTGCATATACTACTAACAAATTTTTTTCTAATCTTAATAAATTAGAAATAGGTGACGAAATTAAGGCTAAAGTACATGAAAAAGAATATATGTACAAAGTCACAGATATACAGATAGTTAAACCTGAAAATTTACACGTATTAAACCCACAAAAACAAGATAGTAAAGAAATAACCTTAATTACTTGTACTCCTAAGTACGTAGGAACGAATAGATTAGTAGTAAAAGGTATAATAATGTAAAACAAAAGTATTATAAAAAATAATACTAAATATGGAAAAGTATAATACTAAATGCTACTATTGTATTGGGGAAATTTAATATAAAGGGGTATGTGATTGAATATGAATATTTTAGTAGTATCAGGTTCTTTTTTTATAAGAGAGTCGCTTACTACATTTTTGTGTGGGGGAAATGAAAATGTAAAAGTAGACTGTGTAAGAAGAATTTCTGAATTGGACCATGGGGATATAAGTAAAGTAGATATGTTATTTGCTGACTTATATGAAGAAGAATTATCAAATTTAATATTAATAAAAGAAAAATATGAGCATATAAAAATGATAGTGTATGACAGAAGTAAAAGTAGTAGAAACTTTAGTAAAATAGCTCAATATAATATTGAAGGGTATATCACTGAAATATCAGAAAAGGAAGAATTGATTTATTTATTAAATAGAGTATATAAAAATAAAAAGTATTATGATTTGGACATAATGGAAGATATGATACATAATCCTAGTGAGAAAAATTACATCACAAGTAAACTTACAAATAGAGAACAAGAAATATTAGAAAAAGTTGGTGTAGGTTATACAAATAAAGAAATTGCAAATAGGTTATATATTTCTGTAAATACAGTAAAAAAACATATAAGTAATATACTGTATAAGTTGGATATGAAAAATAGAAAAGATTTGATTATATATACAAATGAATAAATATGGTATAAAAATGTCTGCTTTTTTTAAAGCAGACATTTTTATATTTTAAGAATTAAATAAAATGATGTATAAAATAATCATCCATGTATAAAACATTGATATATAATTATATTAAGTCTAAAAATGATAAAAAAGGGGTTATTATGAAGAAAAAGATATATATTTCAGGAGTCCTAATATTAATTTTTACAATTAACCTAATTAATTATATAGTAGAAAGTCAATATGGCGTTAGTTTAATGGAATATTCCACAATATCTAAGCCACTAACTGAGGAAGAAAAACAGTGGCTTAAAGATCACGGAAAAATAATATATGGTGCGGATAAAAATGCACCACCACTTAGATATGTGGATACAGACAATCAATATAAGGGGATTTTTATTGACTATCTAAATTCACTTTCCATAGAAAGTGGATTGCAAATTGAGGTTAGACCTTTAGTTTGGGACAAAGCATTATCAGAATTAAAAAATGAAGAAACAGATATATGCGATATGTTTCCAAGTGTAGAAAGATCCAAAGATTACTTATTTAGTAATCCCATATACAAGCTAAGGGGAGTTATTGTAGCGAAAGATAACAATAAAGAGATAAAAAATCTTTGGGACTTAAACAATAAAACAATAGCAGTTCAGCTAGGAGACTATACGAATGAATTTTTAGAAGAAAATGTGGATGATGCAAAATATGTTTATGTTGCAGATATCAATGAAGCTTTGAAAGTATTAGAACTTGGTGAAGCTGATGCTGTAGTTGGTGATGAACCAGTTTGTAGTTATTTTATACAAAAAAATCGTTATGAAGGAAAATTAAAAATAGTAGAAAAAGAAATATATGAAAATGATGTTGTTTTGGCAGTTCCTAAAACTCATGGAACTTTGGTGAATATTATAAATAAGGGGATTTATTCTTTAAATAAAAACAATATAATGGAAAAAATGCAACAAAAATGGTTTGGAATATCAGCTACTATGACATATACAGGAGAAAAAGAAACATATTCATTCAAGGTTATATTAAGCGTACTTTTTATTTTTATATTACTAACATATTTATTTTATCTAATTAATAGATCTTTGAAAAATGCTGTTGCAGATAGAACAAAGGAGCTTAATAGAAGTAAAAATGAGCTTCAGGCAGCCTTTGATGTTTTCAATAGGATTATTGTTATTGTGGACAGTAAAGGAAATATATTAAATTGCAATAAATCTTTTTATAATTATTGTAATTTTACAAAAGAAGAAGCTTCTAGCAAAAAAGTATATGAAATAGATGATATGTTTAAATATATTTGGGAAACCTTTGATGTTAAAAATATAAATGATGCACCTTTTGAATTTAATTATAATAATAGAATTTATAAAATCCATGTAAGAAATATAAAAGACATAAAACAGTTAGATAATGAAAATGAAGAAAATAAGGACTATGATACTTTGATTACTATAAATGATATTACCAACAATAAGGCCACAGAAAAACAACTATTACAATCAGAAAAAATGGCTGCAATTGGTCAACTAGCTGCAGGGGTTGCCCACGAAATAAGAAATCCTTTAGGTATTATTAGAAATTACTGTTATCTTCTTCAAGGAAAAAATGCTAGACAAAATGAAGAGATATACCAAAAGAGCATAGATAATATTGAACTATCTGTGGAAAGAGCAAGCGGAATTATAGATAACCTTCTTAACTTCTCATCCATATCTGGAGATGAATATAGAGAAATAAACATAAGGGAGTTTTTACTTTTTATTTTACAATTGGAGAAGAAGTCTATGAAGGAGATGAACATAGAACCAATTTTAGAATGTGAAAATATAGGTATTTATACTAATGAGGAAAGTTTAAAACATATTTTTATAAATTTAATTACCAATGCTGTTGACTCCATGCCAAATGGAGGAATTATAAAAATTACTTGTGTTGATAAAGGTCCTATTATAGAAATTGACATTACTGATAGTGGAATTGGTATTGCAAAACATAATCTAGATAATATATTCAATCCGTTTTTTACAACTAAAGACCCAGGAAAGGGTACTGGGTTAGGACTTTTCATAGTTTATAATGAAGTACAAAAACTAGGTGGAAATATTGAAATAACTAGTAGTGAAATAAATATAGGGACAACATTTAGGATTGAAATACCTACAAAGGGGGAACAGATTTAGGTGGATAATTTTAAAATACTTGTAGTTGATGATGAAATACAATATCAAGAAGTTATAAACATGATTTTGCAAAGTGAAGGATACAAAACAAAAGTAGCTAGTAGTGGGGAAGAAGCTTTAGAAATATTAAAAAAAGAGGAATTTAACTTAGTTTTAACAGATTTAAAAATGAATGGCATGGATGGAATTAATTTGTTGGAAGAAATAAAAAATAACTATACGAATACTTATGTAATGCTAATTACTGGTTTTGGCACAATAAAAAATGCTGTGGAAGCCATGAAAAAAGGGGCTTTTGGATATTTTATAAAGGGGAATAATCCGGGAGAGCTTTTAAGAGAAATAGAGAAAGTTAAGAAAGAATGTGAAAGTACAGAAAAGGTTGAAAAAATAAATAATAAATTTTTACTAGATACTAAAAACTATAACTTTAGAAAAATATTAAGAATTGCTAAAAAAGCAGCTTCTGCTGATGTGAATGTTTTGATAACAGGGGAGTCAGGAACAGGCAAGGAAGTAATGGCAAGGTTTATTTATGAAAATAGTAAAAGAAAGAATGAAAAATTTGTGCCAGTTAACTGCCAGGCATTTTCAAGTGGTCTATTAGAGTCTGAGTTATTTGGTCATGAAAAAGGATCTTTTACAGGTGCATTTAATAAAAGGATTGGTCGCTTTGAAGAAGCTCACGGTGGAACCTTATTTTTAGATGAAGTAGGAGATATTGATTTAAATACTCAAGTAAAACTCCTTAGAGTTTTGGAAAACAGAACTATAGAAAAAATCGGAAGTAATAAACCTATAGATGTGGATTTTAGATTAATTTGCGCTACAAACAAGGACTTTTATGAAGCAATAGAAAATAAAGAATTTAGGGAAGACTTATTTTATAGAATAAACACAATTTCTATTCATTTACCATCACTAAAAGAAAGAAAAGAAGACTTAACCATGTTAATTGATTTCTTTTTGAAAAAATCTTCTGCCAAATATAATAAAAAAATTATAAAAGTAGAAGATGATGTAATGAATCATTTACTAAATTATGAATACAAAGGAAATATAAGAGAGCTAAAAAATACTTTAGATAGACTTGTGGTTTTATCAGAAAATGGAATCATTCGCAAGGAATTTGTATCTGCAAATGTTCAACCTAACATAGAGCCAGACTGTGGAAACTTTATAAAGTTGGAAGACATTAAACCTTTAAAGGAAATTAAACAAGAAGCAGAGGCAAACTATATAAAAAAGGTTTTAGAAAGATTTAATGGCAATATTACAAAAAGTGCAGAGTACTTAGAAATTAGTAGAAGACAACTTTTTAACAAAATTGTGGAGTACAATGTGAAAGAAGATTTATAGTGTGAAAAAAATTACATATATAAGTAGGAAAAATATTTCCAGGTGGAAAAAAGTTGCACATTTTTTTTATAGATTATGTGACTTGCTGGAAGTGTTTTTCCTTTTTTGCTTACTAAGATATTATAATATTCTTTTTTCATTGGGAAAATTCTAGACAAAAGTATTATCAATACATTTAAAAAGCAAAAAAAGTGTTATAAAGTGACCTTATTTTAGGTAAATTTAATTATTTTGTAAAAATTTGAAAACTTGGCATAAGAATTGCTCATATAAAAAGGCAGATATAATAATCAATTATAAAATGGAGGGTTTTATAAAATGGAAGAAAAAAAGACGCTTAAGTTTCATGGTGGAGGATGGATGTCGTTTTTGCCTTTTGGAGTATTTATAATAATAGCAATATATATATCAGTTCTTAATGCGCCGGATATAAGGGGTATGTGGATTGGTGCATTACTGGGAATTATGGCAACTTATTTTTTTGCAACAGATAAGCAAACTTATTGTGACACGGTTATAGAAGGTATGGCAGATCCAATAGCAGTAACACCAATAGCATGTTGGATATTTGCAGGTGTTTTTGCGTCAGTTCTTAGAGCATCTGGCTTAGTTGAAGGAATTATATGGCTTGCATATAATGTTGGAGCTAGTGGAAGAGTTTTCGTGGCAATTACATTTATAGCAAGTGCATTATTTGCTACAGCAGCAGGAACAGGATTCGGAACAATAGTTGCAGGTATGTCAGTATTATATCCAGCAGGTGTTTTACTTGGAGCAAACCCAGTTGTTATGGCAGGAGCTATAGTTGGTGGAGGAGCCTTTGGTGACAACTTGGCACCACTATCTGATACTACTATATGCTCTGCAGCAACTCAGGGAGCTGATGTTGGTGGAGTTGTAAAATCAAGATTAAAGTACTCCTTGGTGGCTGGAGCAGCAACTTTAGTAGCAATTATGTTATTTGGTGGTGGAGGAACAGCTCAAGACATTCCTTACGATTTGGTTTCTCAATATATGAATCCAAAAGGATTATTAATGCTAATACCAGCAGCAATAACAATTACTTTAGCAATTAAAGGTCATCACATAATAGCAGCAACAACTATAGGGTCAATAGCAGCAGCAATATTTGGATGTGGCCTTGGGATGATAAGTCCTTCAGACTTATTATTTATAAAAGAAGGAACAGTTCAAGGTTTACTAGTAGACGGAATAGGTGGAATGGTTGATATATGTATCTTGGCACTTTTAGTTTTAGCTTGTGTAAGAATCATGCAAAAAGGTGGAGGAGACAAAGCTTTAATAGATATAACAGAAAAATTTGTACATACTGCTCGTGGAGTGGAAATGAGCATAGGGGGATTAGCACTTGCAATGTCTGGAATAATGGGACTAAATGCACCACCAATACTTGCAATAGGAACATCTTTTGCTAAGCCATTAGGAGAAAAATATAAAATATCTCCATATAGAAGAGCAAACTTACTAGATGCAACAGCTTGTACACTAGTTTATTCTCTACCTTGGACACCAGCTTTATTACTTACTAAAAACTTGTCAGTTCAAGCTAGTGAACAATTTGGTAGTATGGTACCTGCACTTACAACAACCCAAATGTGTCCATGGATACTTTACTGTTGGGCACTTCTTGTAGTAATGTTATTTGCCATGATAAGTGGTTGGGGAAGAATGTACGTAAATAGTAAAGGTGAAGAAGTAAAAACTTTAGCTGAAGCAGAGGCTTAAACAAATTTAAATGATAGCCAAACTCTAGGTCTACCTTAGCTAGTTATAGATCTAGAGTTTATGAAATATAAGAAACCAAATTGAGGAAGGGGCTAAATTAAAAATGATTATAGCAAAAAAAGGTGATTGGGTAGAGATACAAGAAGTACTTTTGAAGCCAGAAGAAAGAGCGCCTCAAGTGCCAGATGATACAAAAGAAGTACCTTTAGTTCAATGGATAAGAGGTTTAATGGTAACAGACGAAGCAACTATAGGTGATCGAATTGAGATAGAAACAATAATAGGAAGAAGTGTGAAAGGACAATTGTGTGCAATAAATCCTAGACACGTACATGACTTTGGTGAACCAGTAAAAGAGTTAATCCAAGTGGGGATGGAACTTAGAAAAGAAATAGAAGAATTAAATAATAAGTAGAATATATTAAGAGTAAATTTAAACGAAGAAAAAGATTTGATCTAAAAAATGGTAAACAAAGTATCTTATTAAAGAGAAGGGGATGTAGAAATGAAGGATATGTCTTACTTAGCCGTAATGGGCAGAAAAAATGACATAATGAAGGAAGCAGTAGGACTTGATTATAGTGTTTATGAATATGGAAATATAGCTTTTGATTACGAAAAAATGATGGCATCAGTTGGTTATTCAATAGAAGATATAGTAAAAATACAAAAAGAAACAAAAGTTGGTGGAACGCCTTTAGTGGAGCTTAAAAATATAACTGCTTTAGTTAGAAAATATTCAAAAGAAGGCAAGGGTGCTAGAATATTTGTAAAAGACGAAGCATCAAATGCATCAGGATCATTTAAGGCTAGAAGGGCGGCTATATCTGTTTATCATGCTAAAAAAATGGGATACAAAGGTGTAATAGCAGCAACTAGTGGAAACTATGGTGCAGCTGTAGCATCACAAGCAGCTCAACTTGGTTTAAAATGTATAATAGTTCAAGAAGTGTTTGACTCTAAAAAAATAGGCCAACCAGAAATACTTGAAAAAACTAGAAAATGTGAAGCCTTAGGTGCAGAAGTTATACAATTAACAGTTGGACCAGAATTATTCTATACATTCTTAAAATTATTAGAAGAAACAGGATATTTCAATGCTTCTTTATATACTCCATTTGGAATAGCTGGTGTGGAAAGTTTAGGATATGAACTAGCTAATCAAATGATGGAAATGGAAGGTAAATACCCAGATGTAGTAGTGGCAACTCACGCTGGTGGAGGAAACTTAACAGGAACTAAAAGAGGCCTTAATTTAGCTGGAGCAAAAGATACTAAAATAGTTGCTGCATCAGTTGATTTAAGCGGATTACACATGGCATCTGATCATGCTTTCAACAAAAAATCATTCACAACAGGTCACACAGGATTTGGAGTTCCATTTGCAACTTGGCCAGACAGATCTGACGTACCAAGAAATGCAGCTAGAGTTCTTAGATACATGGACAGATATGTAACAGTTACACAAGGAGAAGTATTCTACGTGACAGAAGCATTGGCTCAAGTGGAAGGAATAGAAAGAGGACCAGCAGGAAACACTTCTCTTGCAGCAGCTATATCTATAGCAAAAGAAATGGATGAAGACCAAATAATAGTAGTACAAGAAACAGAATACACAGGAGCAGGAAAACATCCTATGCCACAGCTTACTTTTGCTAAACAAAATGGAATAGAAATAAGACGAGGAAATCCAACAGAAAATATTCCTGGAAAAAACATAGTAATTCCTTGGAATATGGGAGACATCCAATCCAATGATTTGGACTTAGATAGACTAAAAAACAATTTTATAAAAAATGCAGTTGCTAACAACAAGTTGGAAGAAATAGAAGAAGAAGATATATTATATTTAACAGAAGAAGTAAATAAAGATAGAGACTTTGTTGTAAAACGCTTGGAAGAACTAGGTGTGAAAATTACAAACAAAGAGATTGTTTAAGCTTTAAAATTGATACAATAAAAAAACTATTAATAAAAATATTGTAGTAGCTATTTTATAAAGTTGTATTTAGATTAATTAGGCGGTATTATACTTAGGTATTATACCGCTTAATTAATTATTATAAATAATTATTCCTTCTTTTCTAAATAAATATTTACTATTAAATATACTATGAATATTAAAACAAGTACTAAGGATAATGTTACTGCAACAATAATAAAATATTCATGTTTCCATATGGCATACAAAATCAAGAAGATAAATGTAAAAAAACATATGGTATAATTGAGAGATTTGATAACTAAATGGCTAGTTTTCATAGATAAATATAGATCTCTTTCATCAGCACTTTCTACTACTTCTTCTAAAATTCCTTTTTTATTAAAAGCTTTAATAGAGTTTACTGTTGATAAGGTAGTAAACAGTAAACATGAGATTAAAAACTTTTGTTCATAGAAGTTCATATAAGCAACCAAGCATATTATAGCTAAAACTGATGTCATAATTCCAATAAACAAAGCATGTTTATTTTTTATTTTCATAATCTTTACCCTCCATTTTTGAATTTTCTTTTAGGCAACATAATTCTTCAATACTCACACCAAATACTTGAGAAATATGATATGCAAGCATAAGTGAAGGATTATATTTTTCCTTTTCAATAGAAATAATTGTTCTCGCTGAAACATTAACCAAGTCAGCTAGTTGTTGTTGTGTTAATCCCATAGCAGTACGCAATTCTTTAACTTTTGTTTTCATATAACACTTAACACTCCTTTTGTAATATGAAGCGCGCTTCATGTGAAGTTAACTTCATAGTAGATTAAAAATAACTATTTGTCAATATAAATATGAAGCATACTTTATATTTTTTATTTCACATATACACCAATTATTTATAAAATAAATTTCATAATATTTCCTTTAAAAGATAAAACTGATATAATTTAACTCATTAATTTATAGAAATTAAGTTTTAATTGAAGATTAGTGTTTTATTTTGTTGTACAAAAAAATGAACATATGAAAAGGAAATTTGATTAAATAAACGAATAATTAAGAGTGAGGCAATTTTACTACGGATTTAAAGAATAAGTTGTATGGGGGAGAGAAAATGAAAAATTTGAAGAAAACAGTTAGTTTATTTTTATGTATCCTATTGATATTTAATTTGATTTCAATAGGAAATTTTAATATTTTTGCAGAAAATTTAAACTCTGATTATAAGACTAATCCAAAAGTTATTTCAATTGGTACATCAGAGGATAAGGTTGAAGTTGTAAAAGAGCCAGATGGAAAAATAGTAAATCCTCTGTATCAAGATGTGAATATAAAAACTTATTCGCCAAAATCTTCTTATAAACTTTATTCAAATAAGGTTTTTTCAACAAAAAAAGAAGCTGCAAATTATTTGAAGGAAGAAATGGTAAAAAGAAGTGGAACTATTGAGTTTACAATAAAACAGAAGAACAATAGTAGTTTATATACAGATTTATTCGCAATGGCAGTAGCAGATAATGAAAATGCTAATTCTAGTGAGGGAGATTACCTTCTTAGACACTGGAGTTCTTACTATGTTGACTGGAATGATAGTAAATCTAATGAAACAAAGTTTACTTTTGAAATGGAATATCTTTCAACATATAAGCAGGAGCAACGTGTTGACTATGAAGTAAAAAAAGTTTTAGACGAGTTGAATGTTTATAATGAAGATGAATACACAAAAACTAAGGCTGTTCATGATTTTATTACTGAAAATATAGTGTACGATTATGCTTTGAAAAAATTCTCTGCTTATGATGGTATTGTGTCAAAAAATGTTGTGTGTAACGGATATGCAACACTAACTTACAAAATGATGAAGGATTTAGGCGTAAAAGTAAGATGTATTACAGGTTATGGTGGTAATGACTATCATGCGTGGAATATAGGGAAAATAGGCACAAAATGGTACAATATAGATAATACTTGGGATGCGGCTAATGGTGATAATAATTATGTTTATTATACATATTTCCTAAGAAATAATGTTGAATTCCCTAGTCATAAAAGGGATGATCAATTTACTACAGATGAGTTTAATAAATCATACCCTATGTCAGAAACATCTTACAGCAAAGTTGATTACAATAACGAAAAGTTTTCTTTAAATAAACTGCAAAAAACAATAGGAGTTGGAAAATCCTTTGAACTATATGGTATACAACTATCTTATGGTGATGCAATTCAATCTTTTACTAGCAGCAACGAAAATGTGGTAAAAGTAGATTCAAAAGGGAATGTAACAGGAGTGAATCTGGGTTATGCAACAATTACTGCAAAGAGTAAAAAAGGAAAAATAGCAACTTGTAATGTAAAAGTAAGATATGATTTAGGTGGTTGTAAAGTAACTAAAATAGGTAGTGGAGAAAGATTCACATCTTATTCAGATAATTCAAGACCAAGTGTTGTAGCTGTATATAACAATAAAACACTAGAAGAAGGTAAGGACTACTCCTTGGATTATGGGGAGAACATGTTAAGTGGTAAAGGATCTATAACCCTTGTAGGTATAGGTAGTTATACAGGGAAAAAGAATGTTACATTTAAAATTTACCCAAACAAAGTTTCTGGTGTAAAAGTATTAAGCAGCACTACGAATTCTTTGAACGTTAGATGGGACAAAGAAGGTGGTGTAACAGGATATAAAATTTATAGAGCTACATCAAAAGATGGAAAGTACACTGAGGCAGGTAAAGTCTCTAACAAATCTTCAAATACATACACAGATAAGGGACTAGTAAGTGGGAAAACATATTATTATAAAATAAGAGCCTACAAAGGAGTAGATAAAGAAAATCTTTATGGAGATTATTCTAGTTCTTTTTCTGGAAAAACAAAATATCCATCTCAAGTTAAAAACTTAAAACAAGTATCTTCTTATAAAACTTCAGTAAAGTTATCTTGGGATAAGGGGAGTTATGCCAGCGGATATAGAGTGTACAGAGCAACTAGTAAAAGTGGAACATACAAAAGAGTGGCTGAGCTTACTGGTAGTACAAATACAAAATTTACAGATAATAAGCTAACATCAGGAAAAACATATTATTATAAAGTAAGAGCTTATAGAAAAGTTGGGAAAAATAGAGATTATGGATCATATTCTACAGTATTAAAAACTAGTACAAGATGCAATACACCAGTTATTGCATCTTGTACTAGTTCCAGTATAAAGAATGATGCCAACAAAAATGGAAAGGTAAAAATTAGTTGGAAAAAAGTCAATGGTGCATATGGATATGCAATCTACAGATCAGAAAGTAAAAATGGAAATTATAAAAGAATAAATACAATTAAAAGTGGCTCTACTTTAAGTGCCTATGATGAAGGATTAAAAATAGGGAAAACATATTACTATAAAATTAATGCATATAGAACAGCAGACATAGGAAATGTATATAGTTATTATAGCAATATAAAATATGCAAAAGTCAAATAGCGAAGCGAATTTTGAGCAACGGATTTGACGGAAGCGGTAGCGAAGGAATATCGTTGGCGATATGAACGAAGTGAATTTTTTTATATATATTTATAAAACCATATTGTTATGATTTTGTGACAACAAATGATATAATAAACTTGGACAAGGAGGAGGGAAAATATGACGGGATTATATACAGATTTAATGATAGGAATACTTGCAATTGCTTTAGGCTATGCAACATTAAGATACAACTTGGGTCGCTACATAATTTTTGTTAGTGAGAAAAAATATGATAATAAAAAAGTAGCTAAAGTAGCAGGAACTCATATTATGGCATATGGATTTATTAGTATTATTTTATTAGTTGCTAGATACTTTACAATGGGGAATAAGGTAGGAGATGCCTTAAACAAAGCAAGTATAGCAGTACTATTTATTATAGGCGTAATTATGTATTACAATATAAGAAAATCTTGCAAAATTGAGAAAAAAGAAGAACCAGAAATAAAGGGTGTAAAAAAGAAGAAAAAAAAGAAAAAGAAGAAAAGAAAATAAATGTTTCAAATTATATGAAAGAGGCTATCTAAAAAAAGATAGTCTCTTTTTCTATGTAAATAGTCTATAATATAATTTGTGAAAGGAGATGATAATAGTGAAAAAAAGTATTTTCGCAGTGCTAGTTGTGATTTGGATGTTATTTATTTTTTCCATGTCATCACAAAACGGGGAAGTATCATCAAATACAAGTGGAAACAGTATTAAAGTTGTTTTATCTATAGTGCCAAAGTTTAGAGAACAACCAAAAGAAGTGCAAGACAATATTGTAGAAAGTCTTCAACTTATAGGTAGAAAAAGCGGTCATTTTATTGGATACATGATGCTTGGAGTTTTATCAATGTTGTTGCTTTTAAAGTTTAAGAATATAAATAAAAAGCCGCTATTTGCCTTTTCCATATGTGTAATTTATGCCATATCTGATGAAATTCATCAACTTTTTGTACCTGGAAGAACAGGTCAATTAAAAGACGTTATAATTGATTCATGTGGAAGTATTGTAGGAATTGCAATAGTTTTGGCATTTATAAAATTATTACAAATAAAGAGAAATAGGAAAAAGAGAATAAAATCTATATAAAAATTGCAAAATAAAAGGAACCATAAATAATAGTCAAATTATGAGAAGAAGGAGACAACTTTATGGATAAAACCTTTATAACTATAAAAGACAGAAGTAATTTAGTTGTGTTTATGAAATATACAATTGTAGGATGTATTAATACGGCAGTCTATTATTTGTCATATTTGATTTTTATGGATATATTCAAATTTTCATATAGGATTTCATTTGTTATGGGCTATGTGGTTAGTATTGTAGGATCATATTTTTTTAATACTTATTTTACATACAAACAAAAGCCTAACTTGAAGAAGTTTTTACTTTTTCCTCTGACTTATGTGCCTAATTTTATTATTCAGTATTTTGGCATTATTTTATTGGTGGACAAAATAAATATGAATAGTAAGTTGGCCCCTGTGATTACAACACTAGTTGCCACTCCTATTACTTTTTTTGTGATGAAATACGTAATAAAAAAATAAATTAAAACACCGACCCTTGAGGTGGGTGTTTTGTTGTACCATGGAGGTGATTTTATGGATAGCAGAATTGTAAAGCTAAAAACTTTGGAGTTGGAAAACTTTAAAAATGTAAAGTATGGAAAAATTGATTTTAAAGAAGACAAGGAATCGAGAGATATTTCTAATATATTAGGAATATATGGTCAAAATGGATCGGGAAAAACATCTGTTATAAATGCTTTACATCTTTTTAGAATGGTTATTTCAGGTCAACCATTGAATCCAAATTTTTGCAACTTTATTTCTTGTGACGCCAAATCTGCAGGAATTAGCTTAGAATTTAGGTTGACTGATAAAACTGAAGTATACAGGGTGATCTATAAGTTTGAACTAAGAAAAACTTATAAAAAGGGCGCTTTTTCACAGGATTTAAGTACAGAATATGACAAAATACTAGAACTAAACCAAAGTGAAGGTGCTAGTATAGAGGACGACAAAGATATAACAGTAGAAGTTTTTAGAGAAAAGCTGACTTATTCTAAGTGGGACGAAAACCAGTGGAGAAAAAGTATAACAATTGTGGACTATGATATGGATGATAATGACTATACTTTTAGGCCAATAAGAAATTATAAAGATGCAGCAAACTCCACGGATAAGAAGGTTAGGTTTGGCATTGCAAAGGGTCTATCCCAAGAAAACTCAACATCATTTATTTTTAACCCAAATACATTTTCTCTTTTGTTAACTTCTTTTGCAAAAACTAACCCAGAAAACAGCAAGATTATGGCTATACTAAGGAACTTTGCCATATTCAACCTTTTTGTTATACAAAATGATGAGCTGGGTGCCATAACAAGTAACAGAATGATTCCCATTAGTTTTATGCTAGAAAACAAAAAGGCAAATAAGAGAGGAAGTATTGGACTAAACTTATTTGAAGTTTCTATTATTGATATGGATAAATTTGAAACAGTTAATAAAATTTTGGAACAAATAAATGTGGTCTTAAATACTTTAGTTCCAAAGTTAAATATAGAAATAAAAAATTATGGTAAGGAAACTTTAAAAAATTCAAAAGAAGCATTTAAAGTGGAGCTTTTATCAGTGAAAAATGGAAGAAAAATCCCCTTGAAATACGAGTCAGAAGGAATTAAAAAAATTATTTCCATATTAAGCGTATTGATAGGAATGTATAATAATGAAAATATTTTGGTGGCAATAGACGAGTTAGATGCTGGTATTTTTGAATATTTATTAGGTGAAATTCTTGAAATTTTAAGCAAAAGTGCCAAGGGTCAACTTATTTTCACATCTCATAATTTAAGGGCTTTGGAAAAGTTGAACAAGGATTTAGTCGTATTTACAACAACAAATGAAAACAATAGATATATAAGTTTAAACAATACAAAAACAGGTAATAATCTTCGCGATTTTTACTACAGAGGTATTATGCTTGGAGGACAGAAAGAAGACTTGTACGATGAGACTAATAAATATGAGATAAACTATGCTTTTAGAAAGGCATGGATCATTGGAAATAATGATAAAGACTAAGAAAATAATTCTATTTATTGTGGAAGGAATCACCGATGAAATGTCTCTAAGTTTAATTCTTTCAAAATTAGTACAAGACTGTAGTGTGCAGTTTCAAATAATAAATCAAGATATAACAGCAGATTTTAACTCCAATTGTCAAAATATTATTAGAAAAATTGACAGTCAAGTAAAGCAGTTTTTGTCACAAAACAACGGTTTGAAAAAAACAGATATAAAAGAAATAATTCATTTGGTAGATACAGATGGTGCATTTATAAAAGAAGACTTAGTTGTGGAAGATATGAAACAGGAGAAAACTTTTTATACTCATAACTCTATTGTTACAAATAAAAGAGATTTAATAGTAGAAAGAAATGAAAGAAAGAGCAATATATTAAACAAACTTTATCAAACTAGTCATATTGGGCGAATTGGATACAAAGTTTACTTTTTTTCTTGTAATTTAGAACACGTACTTCATAATTGCCAAAACGCACCATACAATAAAAAACGTGTATATTCCTATGATTTTGTGGATAAATACGTGGGATGTGAAAAGAAGTTTGTGGATTTCTTAAGTTGTAATGACTTTACAGCAAAAGGTGATTACAAAGAAACATGGCAATTTATAAAAGAGGATAGTAACTCCTTAAATAGATATTGTAATTTTCACCTTTATTTTAAAATTAATTGAAGTAATAAAGTGGCCCAAATATGAGTAAATGAAAAATGGACAACCTTGGGGAGGTTGTCCTTTAATATTAAATAATATGTAAACTTAAGAATGGACTATATCATATAGTTATCATTCGAGCCTAAAGTAATTATAGTTCAAATACATTTTAAATGAAACTATATTCATATTATTTCTTAAAAAAATTAACCTTTTCATATACAAAATTATAATTAAGACCTACCTGTAACGAATTACAGGTAGGTTTTTGCTTTATTTGTTCTTTAGGATAATAACATTTATTTCGGGAGGGTTAAACACCCTTTTGAGTATAGAGTCTCCAAGTCCAGTACTTACATTCATATAGGAGTTATTTATTTTGTAAATACCTTTATCGTATTTTGGGAAGAAAGTTCTGTCAGGGCTGAAAAGGCCACCGACTAAAGGTATTCTGATTATTCCGCCGTGAACATGGCCTGAAAGTACTAGATCAAATCCCATGTTGGCAAAAGTGTCAAAGTATTTGGGGTCATGGCAAAGCATTATATTGAATTTTGTTTTGTCCAAGTCGATAGATTGATAATACTCATTTTTCTCCATGGAATCAAAATACACACCGTAAATATTTATAAAGTCATTATAGTTTTGTAGATAGGAATTTTCCACAAATGTTACACCGAGGGATTCAAGTTTGCTTCTATACCTATTGTATGCGTTGTTTTTGCTACGATCTCTAGTCCTATAGTTATCACCGTTGTAGATAATGTCCTTTCCTTCTTCGTGATTGCCAGAAACATAGACGATTTTATAGTTTGTAGCTAGTTTAGAAAGTAGTTGATAAGGAACAAGTTCTTCTTCATTCATGTCTATGGAAATATCTGACACAGTAAACATGTCTCCTGTAACAAGAATTAGATCAGGATTAATTTCTTTGATTGAATTTATTAACTTCTCATTGTTTGTCCCAAATTCTTTGCTGTGTAAGTCTGAAATTTGAAGTATTTTATAATCTTCAAGTGATTTTGGAAGATTTTTGTATATTAAAGTTTCTTCTTTTATAACAAAGTTTTTATTCATTTTATTGTTTATACCTATTATTGTAAAAATACTTAGTATTATAAGGATGACTGTCCAAATCCAAATATTTTTTTTCTTTATATTTTTCAATAGTACCTTCCTTTCGTAATATTTATCTCAAGATTTCATGCTTTAAAATATATGCATTTAGGTAAATATTCTTCTCATGTAATTATTATATTATACTTGAAAAGCTTGTAGAAGATAAAAACTTAGTTTAAAATGAGATAATTTTATACAGGGAATGTTAAAAATTTTTTGTTTAATCCGTATTATAAAAATATACTATAAAATTTTATGTGAGAAAAATGAAGGAATATGTAAATTAAAATTAAAATAAAATACGAATTATAATCTGTGTGTAAAGTAAAATGTATTTTAAAAAATTATAATGTCAAAATTTGAAAGAGGTCATATGGACATAAACGGTAGGAAGACTTTTAGACAAATATAAAGGTATTTTTTAGTGGTTATAAAATTCACAAATATTGAAATTACGACAATTATCGACAATGGTATAAATCCTTTTATGTATATAAAATGATTCATAAAATTGTAATACATTGGAATATATGTTAGACTTTTCCTTGGAGAAATAAGGCGAAAGTATATAAAAAAATGAAAATTAAAATATATTTTAACATAAATTAAAGTTTATTTTAAATTTGTGTAATTAATTAAGGTCTACTAAAGTTTTGGTTATTATTTTTATAAAATAATATGGAATTCATTTAAATATATATTTTGAAATAAAGGTTGACCAAATATAAAAACACGAATATAAATATAAAAACATATTTTAAAATAAGTTATATTGGAGGAATTATGGAAGAAACAATTGATTTAAGGGAGTATTTCTTTATTTTAAAGAAAAAAATGTGGATAATAGTACTTTCTGCAGTAATTTGTGGAGTAATAAGCGGATTAGTAAGTTTTTATGTATTAAAACCAGTATATGAAGCAAACACTACTCTAATTGTTAACAAAGAAGTGGAAAACGAAACTACACAGATGACAACAAGTGACGATTTAAACTTTGTACAAAAGTTAGCATTGACTTATGGGGAGATAATCAAATCAAGATCAGTTATCACATCTACGATAGATAAGTTGAATTTAGACATGACTTATGAAGATCTTTCAGAAGCAGTTTCAATTACTAATGTTGAAAACACACAAATTATAAAAATATCTGTAAAAAATGAAAATCCAAGAGTAGCAGCAACAATTTGTAACACTATTCCAGAAATATTCTCTACAGAGGTACAAAGAATAGTAAAGGCAAGTGGAACAGAGGTAATAGACAAGGCAGCAGAGCCAGAAGAACCGATTAAACCAAATAAAACAATCAATATAGTGATAGCAACTGTATTGGGGGCAATGGTTAGTGTATTTGTTATTTTCTTAAAAGAAGCTTTAAATACAAAAATAAAAGAACCAAAAGATATAGAAGAAAAATTAGGATTACCAGTATTTGGTGTAGTTCCTAAGTTTTAATAGGAGGATATAAATATGGGAAAAATCGCGGATTTAGATCCGAAATCACCTTTGGCAGAGGCATATAGAACAGTTAGAACAAATATAAGCTTTGCTGATATAGACAATAATTTAATAACTATTATGTTTACAAGTACAAAGCAAAATGAAGGAAAAAGTACAACTATATGTCACGTAGCTCATGCATTTTCTAGATTGGAAAATACGAAAGTATTAGTTGTAGATTTGGATTTGAGAAATCCTAGTGTTCATAAGATGTTTGGCATAGGAAACACTTATGGAGTTATGGATTATCTAAAAAATACGAGAGACTTAGAAAAATGTATTAATAAAGTAGAAGAAAATATCCATGTTTTAACTCCAGGTGCTATACCACCTAATCCAACGGAAATTTTATCTTCAAAAAAAATGCAAAACTTCATAAAAGATGTTGAAAGCCAATATGATTATGTATTTATAGATGCACCTCCAGTGGGAATTGTGTCGGATGGAATAATCATATCAAGGTATACAGATGGTGTAATGTTTGTTGTGGGGGCAAACGAGACTGATATAAATCACACTAAAGAAGTTATTGAGAATATGAGAAAATCTGATGTTAATATAATAGGTTCGATTTTAAATAAGTACGATATGGAAAATAATGCATATGGGTATTATGGATATTATTATCAACAAGAAGATGGAAAACATGGAAGAAAAAATAAGAAAAAGAAAAAAGCGGGATTATTTGGGAAGAAAAAGCTTAATTCGGTTAGGTAGTAGGGATTGGTAAAATTTTTATACGGGGGGATAAGTAGAAATATGGATGTAAATGTTAATAAAACTAGGAACTGCGAAATTGTAGATCCTAGAAAAGGAATTATTTATTTATTTTTTAAAAGAACAATTGACATTCTAGGATCTGGTATTGGTTTAATAATATTGTCGCCAATTTTTATTTTAGTAGCCTTGGCAATAAAGATAGAAGATCCTAAGGGAAAAGTGTTTTTTGTACAAGAAAGATGTGGAGAAAACAATAAATTATTTAAAATGTACAAATTCAGAAGCATGATAAGTAATGCAGAGGAATTATTAGAAGAGTTGATTTGTGAAAATGAAATGGATGGACCAGTTTTTAAGATAAAAGAAGATCCAAGGATAACAAGGGTAGGAAGGTTTATTAGAAAAACTAGTATAGATGAGTTACCTCAACTATTCAATATACTTATGGGAGATATGAGTATAGTTGGTCCAAGACCGGCTATTCCACACGAAGTAGCAGAATATAACGAATATCAGAAACAAAGATTGCTTGTAAAACCAGGTTTAACTTGTATATGGCAGGTAAGTGGTAGGAACAGTATAGGTTTTGATGAGTGGGTAGATATGGATTTGGAGTATATAGAAAAGAGAAATTTATGGATTGATATAAAACTAATATTTAAAACGGTAGGAGTTTTATTTGGAGATGATAATGCATCATAATTCTAAATAAGTAACGTTGTTCTTATAAAGGGGGGCTAAATAATAATGAAAAACAATAAAAGAATTCATATTTTGGATACTAATGTTGATGTTTTGAATATGATGGAAACTATAAACTTAGTAGAAGAATATGTAAAGTCTAAAGAACCTCTACATCTTATGGGAGTTAATGCGGATAAAATAAATATGATGGGTAAAAATCCGAGGTTAAAAGAGATAGTAAATAAATGCGGAATAATTAATGCTGATGGGGCTTCGGTAGTCCTTGCAAGTAAATTTTTAAAAAAAGAATTGCCTGAAAGAGTTGCAGGAATTGATTTAATGCAAGAATTGATTAAGCTAAGTTCCCAAAAAGGATATAAAGTTTATTTTTTAGGTGCACAACAAGAGATTGTAGAGGAAACAGCTAGAATATTAAGAGAAAGGCATCCTGGTTTAAATGTTGTTGGAATAAAAAATGGTTATTTTAAAGAGGATGATTGGCCATCTGTATATGAGGAGCTAAAAATAGCAACTCCAGATATTGTATTTGTAGGAATAACGTCGCCATTAAAAGAATATATAGTTGAATATTTGCAAAATCAAGGTTTATCATGTGTTTTTATGGGAGTTGGAGGTAGTTTTGATGTTATATCAGGAAATATACCAAGGGCTCCTAAATGGATGCAACGAAGTAATTTGGAGTGGTTATTTAGAGTAATTCAAGAACCAAGAAGGTTATTTAAGAGATATTTTATAGGTAATTCTCAATTTATAAAAAATGTAATTAAAGAACGTGTTATGAGTTAAATGAAGGAGTAAGAAATGAAAAAAATAATGGTGGTTTTTGGGACAAGACCGGAAGCAATTAAAATGTGTCCTTTAGTGAAAGAATTAAAAGAACGAAATTATATGGAAACTATTGTTTGTGTTACTGGTCAACATAGACAAATGCTTGATCAAGTTCTTAAAGTTTTTGATATTATGCCAGATTATGATCTATCAATTATGAAAGAAAGTCAAACATTGTTCGATGTAACTAGCAATATTTTAAATAACATAAAAGAAGTTTTAGAAGAAGTTAAACCTGATATTGTATTGGTACATGGAGATACGTCTACTACATTCGCAACAGCTTTAGCATGTTTTTATTTACAAATTCAAGTAGGGCATGTAGAAGCAGGTTTAAGAACGTATGACATAAATTCTCCATTTCCTGAAGAATTTAATAGACAAGCTGTTGGAATCATCTCTAAATTTCATTTTGCACCAACTGAGTTGTCAAAACAAAACTTAATTAAAGAAGGTAAAAATAAAGAGCTAATATATGTTACTGGTAATACTGCTATTGATGCGTTAAAAACAACAGTAAAAAAGGATTATATACATAAAGAGTTAGAATGGGCCAAGGGCAGCAAACTTATAATGATAACTGCCCATAGAAGAGAAAATCTAGGAGAATCTATGAGAAACATGTTTAGAGCCATTAAACGCGTTCTAGATGAACACGACGATGTAAAGGCGATTTATCCAATTCATATGAATCCTTCTATTAGAAAAATAGCTGATGAGTTTTTTGCTAATAATGATAAAATTCATATTATTGAACCGTTAGATGTATTAGATTTTCATAATTTTTTATCCCGTAGTTATATGATTATAACAGATAGTGGTGGAATTCAAGAAGAGGCACCTTCCCTTGGTAAGCCAGTACTTGTAATGCGTGATACAACAGAAAGGCCAGAAGGTATTGTAGCAGGAACTTTAAAACTTGTAGGAACTAATGAAGATCGAATTTATTCGACTTTTAAACAACTATTGCAGGATAAAAATGAATATAACAAAATGTCGCAAGCATCTAACCCATACGGTGATGGATATGCATGTGAAAAAATAGCGGATATTTTAACGGAGGAATTATAATTTATGAATATACTTCATTTATCTAGGACTATGGGACAAGGTGGAGCTGAAAAGGTAGTTGTTGATTTATGTGAAAACACAAAGTTTAATTTTAATAAAATTATAGTTCTTTCTACTGGGGGAATAAACGTTAATAAACTTGAAAAAAATGGAATATATCATGAAATAATACCTGATTTTGAGAGTAAAAAAATTAAAGACATATTAATAACAATTATGACTATAGTAAGGGTAGTAAGAAAGTATAATATTAATATCATACATTCTCATCATAGAATGGGAGCATTTTATGCGCAAATTATTAGGCTGTTAAATCATAAAATTAAATTAGTATATACTGCGCATAATGTATTTTATAATAAGAAATTATTAACTAGGTTAGCGCTTAGTAAAACGGAAATAGTAGCTGTTGGTGAAGGCGTTAAAAATAATCTTATTGAATTTTATGATCTACAAGCAAATTTAAGTAAAGTTATAAACAATTCTGTCAAGTTTAAAGAAGATGGCGATATTATAAGGCCTATAGAGTGTGAAGAAGATAAAATTGTGATTTCTTGTATAGGGAGATTATCTGAACAAAAAGGAATTGAATTTTTAATTAAATCAATTAAAGGGCTAGTAAAGAGGAATTGTGATATAAATATTCTTGTTTTAATAATAGGTGATGGAGAAAAAAAGGAAGAACTTATAAGCTTAACACAAGACTTATCACTTGATAGACATATCAAATTCTTAGGGTACAAATCAAATATTCATGAATATATGAAATTTTCCAGGTTTATTGTGAGTAGTTCGCTATGGGAAGGCTTTCCATTAACATTAATAGAATGTTTTGCACAAGGAAAAACTGTTATAGCGAGTGATATTGTAGGTAATAACGAAATTATAGAAAATGGTTATAATGGCATTCTATTTAAAGCTAAAGATATTATTGAACTAACAAATGCAATTGTTAAACTAAGCAAGGATGATAAATTATTAAGCTACCTTGAAAATAATGCAAAAAAATCATATGATTTGAGATTTTCTTTTAAAGAGTATATTAGGAAGTATTTGGATGTATATGAAGGTCTATAATATAAACTTATTATAGAATTATATAATAAATGAGTAAAATTGTAATGTGTATAAAAAATAATATTAGGGAGGAGAAAAAATCAAATTAATTACTTTGATTTAGTAGAAAAATGAAAATTGCTATAATAAGCCCTGGTAGCCTTCCATTACCTGCTGTAAGAGGTGGGGCTGTGGAAACCTTAATCGAAACTTTAGTTGATTATAATGAAAGCAAGAATTTATTTGATTTAAATATATTCTCAATACATGATAAAGAATCTGAATTATTATCAATGGAATATAAAAATTCAAAATTTATATATTTAAAAGCAAATAAATTTTTATTATATCTTGCAACAAAAAAAATAATTCCGATGCGTTTTTATTATAGAATTTATTGCTATTTTTGTCGGAAAAAATTAAGTGAAACTAAGTTTGATGTAATTATAATAGAGAATGAGTTTATATACGCTAATATTATAAAGAAGGTAATAAAAAATACAACATTAATATTACATCTTCATAATGATTATATAAACTCATCAAGTAAAAGTATTTTGAATTTAGATGGAATAATTACTATTAGCAATTATTTAAAAAATAATGTACAAAAATCTAATAAATCTATATATATAGAAACTATACATAATGGTATTGACTTAAATTTGTTTAATTCAGAAAATTACTATTTAGATGACTATCATAAGTTAAACATTAGAAAAAAGTATGGGATAAAAAAAGATGATATTGTTATTATATATACCGGCAGGCTTATTGAAGAAAAGGGAGTTATAGAATTAATATCAGCAGTAAATTTGATAGATAAAGATAATGTTAAACTTATAATTTGTGGAAGTTCAGGATTTAAAGGTTCTAAGGAAACAAAGTACATTAAACAACTAAAAAAGAAAGCGGAAAAATGTAATGGTAGTATAATATTTACTGGATTTATTGATAATAAGAAATTGCCATATTTATACCAATGTGCGGATATAGGATGTGTTCCATCTGTATGGGAAGAAGCCTTTGGTCTAACTGTTATAGAGCAGATGGCATCTGGCCTACCCCTTGTGGTAAGTGATTCTGGAGGAATTCCTGAGATTGTAAATGAAGACTGCGCAATAACAGTAAAAAGAGATGAAAATTATATTTGTAATATGAAATTAGCATTAGAAAGGCTTTGTAATGACAAGGCTTTGCGTAAAAAAATGGGTAAAAACGCTTTGGAGTGCTCAAAAAAATTTTCAAAAGAAATATATGCTAAAAGTTTTTTTGATTTAATAAATAAAATAGTAAAAAAATAAAATTAAGTATTAATTATATAAGATATATATTGAATGTTAGGAAGGAGTGCCAATTGAGAAACTATAAGATTAATATTAAGGATGTATTGATAAAAATATCACTATTAATATACTCCTTCGTGATTTTGATTCGTCCATATTTAATTAAAATTTTAGGTTCAAATAAAGCAGTTTTACTACTCATGCTTTGTGGAATAGTATCTATATTAATATGGATGGTAATTTTAAATAAAATTAGAGTTAGCAATATGGGATATATAACTATCTGTATATTTATGTTTATACCATTTCTATATAAAAATGCATATATGCAAGATGGTTATTATACTTATTTATTTTACTATTTGTATACTATAATTTTTTGTATATTGCTATCATTTATTAAGTTAAATGAAGAAGATATGCTTTTTATTATGAAGATATTTATTGTTTTTGCTTTTATTACTTCATTAATTACTTGGTTCAGTTTTATTTATCCTAAATTGTATGATTTAATTTTTATATCAGCATTACCTATAGAAGACCAATTAATTGCAAGACATGATTTTTGGAATTTAGGAATGAGGATGGGATTATCAAACCACTATTCAAGAAATGCATTTTACATTGTACTTGGTGTTATAGGATCTATTATTTTATATAAAAAAAACATGAAGAAAAAATATATTGTTCTAGCTTTATTTTTTTTAGTGACTTTATTACTTGTAGGAAAACGAGCTCATTTATTATTTTTAATAATAGCAATATTTATTTCATACATGATTTACGAAAAGACAAGTTTTAAAAAAATAATAAATATACTGAAGTATGTAAGTTTAGGTGCAATATTTTTAACAGTAGTTATTATATTTATACCTGGAACATCTACGATAATAGAACGATTATTTAATACAAATGGAGTAGATATCTCGACAGGTAGATTTGAGTTATATAGAAGAGTTTGGAAATTATTTATGAATAACTCGTATAGTCCAATTGGTTGGGGGCAATTTTCAAAATCTACAAATTATTTTTTTGCAGGAGTTCACAATGACTATCTACAACTATTATGTGAAACTGGAATTGTAGGATTTTGTTTTATAATAATTTCGAATATATATATATTAATAAAAACGATTTTTATTGCAAGAAGCAAAAAAAATCCGATTATTTTAGGAGTATTAATTTATCAAGTGTTCTTTATGATATATTCCCTAACAGGTATACCACATTATGATATTGAGACATATATGGTATACTTCGTTTTCGCTTGCTTTGTTTGGAATATTTGTTCGTATAATAGGAGAATAAAGTATGTTAAATAATATTAAAAAAGGAAAAATCAGTGTTATTATACCGCTATATAATAATGAAAAATATATAGTCAATTGTATTGAAAGTGTTTTTAAGCAAAGTTATAACGCAGTTGAAGTTATTATAGTTGATGATGGCTCCACTGATAATGGATACAAACTAATAGAAGATAAATATAAAGATTGTAATGATATAATTTTAAAAAAACAAACGAATCAAGGTCCTTCAGTTGCTAGAAATAATGCGATGTTATATGCAACAGGTGAATGGATAATGTTTTTAGATTCTGATGATGAATTATCAGAAAATGCACTAGAAAATGCAATTTTAAATGCAAATGATGTTGACTTAGTAATAGGTGGTTGGAATGGTATTTATTCAAACCACATAGAATACTATGGACCTTCTATTAATAAGATAATTGGAATTAATGAAATACAAGATTTAGCTAACTATTTATTGTCAAATGGTATTATATATAATTCTAAAGATGTATGCATTCCATCAATTGAGGGACCTGTGGCTAAATTATACTCAAATAGAATTATTAAAGAAAATAATATCGTATTTCCAAATGATTTATTATATGCTGAAGACGTAGTATTTAACTACTTTTACTTGCAATTTTGTGAGAAAATTAAAACAATCGATATTTCTTTATATAATGCTACTAGACACACAGACTCACTATCAAATAAGCAAATTAATTTTATGAAAGTATATAATTTATTTGAAAAAGCTATTAAAAATGTGGATACTGGCAAATGGCATATTGAGAAAAATCTTTTGCATAGGAAGCTCATATGGATGATTACGGACTTAGAAAATAGTAAAAAAAATATCGTATATATAAAAGAATACGTAAAAAATAACAAGTCACAAATAAAGTTATTAAAAGAGGCAGATATTACAAATCTATCTAAGTTTAAAACAATAGAATATAAAGCACTTATGAGTAATTATTTAAAGCTGTATATAGTTTTAAATATTGGATGTTTTATAAAGAGTGTTAAAAATAACTATAAGTACAAAAAAAAGAGGTAGATATTATGAAGAAAGATAAAGTCGGAATTATAACTGTGTATGGTGAAAATAATTTTGGAAATAAGTTACAAAACTATGCTAGTAAAAAACTATATAATGAATTAGGGCTAAATGCGGAAACATTAAAGGTTATGCAATCAAGGATGCAATTAAATAATAAAGAAAAAATAAAAATAGGAATAAAAAAGATAATACAATATATTCCAAAGTATAAATATTTAAGGTATCAATTTTTAAAAGAAGAAAAATTTAAAAAATTTTCTATTAATAACTTAAATATTACAAAATCATATAATACAGCATCGATAAGTAAGGAAATTTTAGAGGAATACGGGTATTTGTCGGTTGGAAGTGACCAAGTTTGGAATGATACTGATTTTGATGCAAATGACATGCAATATTTTTCTTTAAATGGAATAGAATCTCCAAAAATAATAGCATTATCACCGAGTATGGGGAAGACGTCTTTATGTGAAAAGAATAAAGAAATTTTAAAATCTGCACTAATAAATTATAAAGCAATTTCGTGTAGAGAAGAAGCGGGAGCTAAATATATAAGTGAAATATCGGGAAGAAAGTGTGAAATTTTAGTTGATCCAACAATGGCATTAAAAAAAGAGGACTGGAATAGTTTAAAGAAAAAACCAGAGTGGTTAAATAGTAAAAATTATGCAATGTGTTACTTTTTGGGTGGAATGGAAGATAAATTAGAGATTATAAAGAAAAAATGTAATGATGAAAACATAGAAATGATAGATATCCTAGATAAAAGAAAAGAATCATATAATACATCTCCAGAAGAATTTATTTACCTAATAAGTAATGCTGATATGGTGTTTACTGATTCATTTCATGCGTGTGTATTTTCAATTATATTTGATACATCTTTCTCTGTATTTAAGAGACAAAATCAAGAAAGTAATATGAATTCAAGAATTGACACTTTATTCAAGCTGTTTGGGGTGAATGAATATAAATATGGTGAGGTATATAATTTTGGTAGTATGCAAATGAAAGAAAATATATTAGATTGTAAACGTAAAGAAATAACATCATATTTAAAAAGTGTTTTAGGATAATTTCTGTAGTAGTATATTTTGTGGGTTAGAAAGGATATAGTAATGAATCAACGAAAATTAGGTGCCATATTATCTTATACTGCACAATTTATTCAGATTTTATCTGGATTAGTTTATACACCAATAATGTTAAGGCTTTTAGGTAAGAGTGAATATGGTTTATATCAATTAGTATATTCGGTTATATCTTATTTAAGCTTATTAAGTCTAGGATTTAGTGCATCGTATGTTAGATTTTATTCTAGATATAAGGTTAAAAATGATCAAGATGGTATTGCCAAACTTAATGGTATGTTTTTAGTTATATTCAGTATTATTACGCTTGTTTGCATAATTTGTGGAACTATAATGACTATTAATACAGAAAATATATTTGGACAAGGATTAACTGCAACCGAATTAAAAACAGCAAAAACATTAATGGCAATTATGACATTTAACTTAGCATTGACATTTCCAAGTAGTGTCTTTGACTGTATAATTACAGCTCATGAAAAATTTGTAATACAAAAACTATTGATAGTAATACAATATATTTGTAATCCATTTTTCACATTACCTTTATTGATGATGGGATATGGATCTGTAGCCATGGTAGTTGTTACAACAATTTTATCTATATTGAAGTTAATGGTAAGTACATATTTTTGTTTAAATAAGCTAAATGTTCAATTTTCTTTTAATAATTTAGAATTTTCTTTATTAAAAGAAGTTGGCCTTTTTACATTTTTTATATTTATTAATCAAATAATTGATCAAATAAATTGGAGTGTAGATAAATTTTTAATAGGGAGGATGCTTGGAACTGCGACTGTAGCTATTTATGGGTTGGCAAGTACTATCAATACTATGTATTTAGGATTTTCAACATCACTATCCAATATATTTATTCCAAAAGTTAATAAGATTGTAGCAGAAAATAAAAGTGATAGTGTTATTACAAATTTATTTACTCAAGTAGGTAGAATTCAATTTATTATACTAATGTTAGTAGTAACTGGATTTGTTTTCTTTGGCAAAATATTTGTAACATTTTGGGCAGGGCAAGGATACGAAGAAGCATATGAAATTGCTTTATTTTTAATAATTCCTGTGACAATACCTCTTATTCAAAATTTAGGATTAGAAATTCAAAGAGCAAAAAATAAACATCGAGCCCGTTCAGTAGTGTATTTGTTTATTTCTATAGGAAATATAATAATATCAATACCTTTAATTAAATTATATGGTGGGACTGGAGCTGCAATTGGTACAGCGCTATCTTTATTTTTAGGTAATGTTTTATTTATGAATTGGTATTATCATAATAAAATCGGTATTGATATAAAGTACTTTTGGAAAGAAATATTTTTATTTACACCGTCAATGATGGTATCGGTAGTGTTAGGGTTTGCTTTAACTAAATTGTTTCCAGTTGATTCTTTTGTTGGTATGGTGTTAGAAATTATAGTTTATTCAATAATATACTGTGCAAGTATGTGGTTTTGGGGTATGAATAATTACGAAAAGGAACTAGTAAAACCTTTTATAAATAAAATATGCGCTTTAAGTATGTTTAAAAATAAATATAATTATAAAAACTTGAATATTAAATGAATAATGGATTTTATATAGCTGCGAATAGTTTTATAAAATTTAGAAAATGTTAAGTATTTATTAATATTAAAAATTATATAGGTTAGAAAATTTTACTATAAAGAAGAAAGTTATTATATTTTATAGTAGCTTTTCTAGTTTAAAATGAAAATATATAAATTATATTAATTGAAGGTATGCTTTAGGAGGAGTGGATAGATGATTGATATAAAAAAAAAGTCAGAATGTTGTGGATGCTATGCATGTGTAAATATATGTCCTAAGAAATGTATTGATATGAATGTAGACGATGAAGGGTTTTGGTATCCTAAAGTTGATAAGTCATTATGTATAAATTGTAATTTGTGTGAAGGTGTATGTCCAACTTTTGGAAGTATAGATACAGATGAATTTAAGATACTAGCATATGCATGTAAAAATAATAATGATAAAGTTAGATTAAGTAGTTCATCGGGAGGCGTTTTTACAAGCTTATGTGAATACGTAATTAATAATGGTGGAGTTGTATTTGGTGCAGCATTTAATGAGAATTTTGAAGTTGAACATAGAGAAGCTACTACATTAGAAGAATGTGATGCGTTTAGAGGATCTAAATATGTTCAAAGTAAGATTGGTGAATCGTATAAAAATGCAAAGAAATATTTAAAAAACGGCAAAATGGTTTTATTTAGTGGAACACAGTGCCAAATAAAAGGATTAAATTTATTCTTAAGAAAAAAATATGATAACTTAATATCTGTAGACATAATATGTCACGGTGTTCCAAGCCCACTTGTATTCGATATGTATAAAAAAAATCTTATAAAAAGTTACAAATCAGATATAGTAGATATAGGCTTTAGAGATAAGAGTCAAGGATGGAAGTCCTTTAGTTACATAACTAAATTTAAAAATGGAGAAAAATATTCCAAACAATTAGATGACGATTTGTACATGATAGGTTTTTTAAAGGATTTATATTTAAGGCCTTCATGTTATAATTGCCAGGCTAAAAATTTTAAGAATGATAGTGATTTATCACTAGCAGATTATTGGGGTATTCAAAATAAACATCCTGAATTTGATGATGACAAAGGAGTATCACTAGTATTAGTTAATAGCAAAAAAGGACAAGCTGTCTTCAATAAAGTTTGTAACAATATAGAAGTTATTGATACTGATTTAAATTACGCTATATCTCATAATCCTTGTATTGTTAGGTCTATTGAACATAATAATAAGAGAGACATATTTTTTAAAAAGTTAAACAATGAAAACTTAAATCAACTTATAGATAAATACACAAGAGTTAATTTAAATCAAAAAATTAAGAATAAATTCAAATATGTATTATGTAAAATTAAGCAAAAATAAAAAAATATACAAGAAGAAGCCTAGAAGAAATGAATTTAATGAAAGAATGTTAAGACAGTAAGGATAATATAGAAATTTGTTTGGAATATTTAGATAGAAAATCAATAAATAGTTAAATTATAGGATGAGATTTATATTAAATCCTAACATGTAAAATAAAAGTAGGTATTATAAAAATTAAAAATTCTATTTAATAAATTTAACTGAAAATAAAGTAAGTAATGTGGAAATTTATATAGAAATGAAAAGATAATGAATTTATAAAATAATATGGCTAATATTATTCAAAATTAACATAGGGGTAAACAATATATGGAATATATTAAATTACTTTTTTTATCAATGATTCCAATTATAGAACTAAGAGGGGCCATACCCTTAGGTATAGCAATGGATCTAAATCCTATATACCTATATATAACTTGTGTTATAGGATCATCTATAATAGCAGTACCAGTTGTACTAGCATTTAGACAAGTTATAGATTTTTTTAGACATAGAAAATATTTTAACAAAGTAATTAGGTGGATTGATAAAAAAATAGAAGGAAGAGCTAAGAAGTTAAAAACTGCCAGCATAATAGGAATTATAGTTTTTGTTGGCGTGCCACTACCTACTACAGGATCTTGGTCTGCTTCCGCATTGGCATCTATTTTTAAGATGAGAATAGTAGATGCATTTTTTGGAATATTTGTAGGAAATGCCATAGCTGGAGCCATTATGCTGACCCTTTCCATGCATGTGGCTGACGGGGCGAGTATAGAACTAATATTAATAGCTTTGGTGGCTATGGTCTTAGGTCTTTATTTTATGAAAAAAAGAAAAAGAAACAAAGAAAATATAAGCGTAAATTAAGGCATATGGCAAATAGTACATATCCCAGGGTAAAAGTAAATAATTAAGTAAGCTAACATATGGGGTTGGACTTAAGGGATACGGAGGATAAGATGAGTAAAAGAGTAAAAAAAGCAATTATACCAGCAGCAGGACTAGGAACTAGATTTTTACCTGCAACAAAGGCACAAGCAAAGGAAATGTTACCCATAGTAGACAAACCTACGCTACAATATATAATAGAAGAAGCAATAGCCTCTGGTATAGAGGAAATATTAATAGTTACAGGAAGAAATAAAAAATGTATAGAAGATCACTTCGATAGAAGTGTAGAGCTAGAGCTTGAACTTGAGAAAAAAGGAAAATCTGCCATGTTAGAAATGGTACAAGACATATCAAACATGGTTAACATACATTATATAAGACAAAAAGAGCCAAAAGGACTTGGACATGCTGTACACTGTGCAAAAAGTTTTATAGGGAATGAACCTTTTGCAGTACTACTGGGAGATGACATAGTAGATGCCAAAACTCCTTGTCTAAAACAAATGATAAATGCTTATGATGAATATAAAACTTCCATATTAGGTGTTCAACAAGTAGACAAAGATAAGGTAAACAAATATGGAATACTTGACGTTAAATATATAGAAGACAGAGTATATAAAGTAAAAGATATGGTTGAAAAACCAGCTATAGAAGAAGCGCCTTCAAATATAGCAATTCTTGGAAGATACATAATAACACCTGCCATATTTGACATATTAGAAAATCAAGAACCAGGAAAAGGTGGGGAGATTCAGCTTACTGATGCTCTTCAAACTTTGGCTACAAAGGAAGCTATATATGCCTACAACTTCGAAGGAAGAAGATATGATGTAGGTGACAAGTTAGGTTTCTTAGAAGCTACTGTTGATTTTGCACTAAAAAGACCAGAACTAAGAGATGATTTTGTAGAGTTTTTAAGAAGTAAAGCAGGGAAAATAGAAAACAATACTCTAGATGAAGTGGCAGCAACTGTTTAATATAATAATTTAATTTGATTAATTCAAGGGGGTAACATTTTTGTGTACCCCTTTAGTTAAGCATAGAGAATAAGGGGGAATTAACAAATGGCAGTTTTAGTAACAGGGGGAGCTGGATATATAGGAAGTCACACTGTAGTAGAATTATTGGAAAAAGGAAAAGAAGTAATTATTGTTGATAATTTTTCAAATAGTTGTCCTGCAGTTTTAGACAGAATAAAAGAAATAAGTAAAAAAGAGTTTAAATTTTATGAATTAGATACTAATGACGAAATATCTTTAGAAGTAGTATTTAAAGAAAATAAAATAGATTCTGTAATACATTTTGCTGCGTTTAAGGCAGTTGGTGAATCTGTTGCAAAACCATTAGAGTATTACAAAAACAATTTGTGCAATACATTAACAGTTTTAAGTTTGATGAAAAAACATGGAGTTAATAAATTTGTTTTTTCTTCATCAGCAACAGTATATGGAGATCCACATACTTGCCCAATAACAGAGGACTTCCCGCTAAGCACTACAAATCCTTATGGAGCAACAAAACTTATGATAGAGGATATGCTAAGAGATATATGTAAGGCAGATCCTAATCTTCATGTTTCTATTCTTAGATATTTTAACCCAGTGGGAGCTCATGAAAGTGGACTAATAGGAGAAGATCCTAATGGTATTCCAAACAACTTAATGCCTTATATTTCTCAAGTTGCAGTAGGCAAACTTGAGCAACTAAGTGTATTTGGCAATGATTACAATACACCTGATGGAACGGGAGTTAGAGATTATATACATGTAGTTGATTTGGCAAAAGGTCATCTAAAAGCTTTAGATAAACTTGATAGTTTGCCAGGGTTAGTTACTTATAACCTGGGAGCAGGAAATGGTTATAGTGTACTTGATATGATAAATGCTTTTAGCAAAGCAAGTGGAAAAGAAGTTGCATACAAAATAGTAGATAGAAGACCTGGAGATGTTGCTATGTGCTATGCAGACCCAAGTAAGGCTAACAAAGAACTTGGCTGGGAAGCTAAGTTTGGTGTGGAAGAAATGTGCAAAGACACTTGGAGATGGCAGTGTAATAATCCTAATGGATATAAGGCGGAAGCTTGTATATAAAACTTTCAACAAGGTGGTAACATAAATGTTACCACCTTTATTAGGGGAGGGAACGTTTTGTCAAAAGAATCATGTGAGAAGATTATTAGGGGGATTGCAGTAAATATAGCTTCAACTCTTGCTAATCAGTGGAAAATAATAAAAGAAAAACAAGAAAAAACTTTGGCTTCCAAATGGGAAGGAAGCAATTTTGATGAAGATACATATATAGATTCATTAAAATCAAACTTAATTTTTTATAAGGTAAGTATTAGAAATAGAGAGGCTTTACTTATAAAATGGATTAAATCAGGATTAATACCTGAAAATGAAAAGAGACATGAAGAAGTTGAAATTTTACTGAAAAAATGTAAAGAATATGTTGGAAGAGGAATAAAGTCACAAGGAAACACCTTTAATGAAGGTGATAAAAAAGCTTTAACACATTATGAAAATATTGATAAAAATGAAGCCAGAATGTATTTAGAGCAAGAGTATAAAAACTTTAGTTTGTATAGTGAAGTTCTTAGTCTTTTTATAAATGATCTAAGTAAAAGTAGCTTAGAAGAGTTTTCTAGTATAGATTCAAAAGAAATCTTAAAATTAATAAAAAGTGACATTCTAAAAGCTACTAACTATATAAAGAAGTCTATGGACAAAGTTGAAGAAAAAACTGTCCTAAACTCTATGGAAAGTAAGTTTTTACAAAATTTAAATGAAATAAGTGAAGAATCACTAATTCAAAAGATGGAAAGTGCTTATGATGAAGCTTGCAAAATGGAAGAAATCCAGTATGACAAAGGCTTTGGTTTTAATGAAGATACAATAAAAGATTTTATTTTTACTACTATTTTATTAGATTTAGTTGGAGAAAAAGAAGTTTTACTTTTTAAAGGAGCATTAAGACTATTAATAGGTGGAGAGTTTGGACCTATTAATTATAGAGAACTTACTAAATATATTATAATAAATAAAATTAATATAAGTGAAAAGGTTTATGATGATGGTATTAAAATAATTGAGAACTCTTATAAAGCAGCTATTGAAAATGATTTGAGTAAGAGAAGTGTTAATGATAATAAAAATATAGATATTGAAGAATATATTTATATACTAGAAAATGCAGATAGCAGTAAAAAATACAATAAGAAACCTACAATTGAACAAGAAGTTCCTAATTTGGGAAATGACTCAGAGGAAAGTACTATAAAGCAGTGTAATAATAATGTAAATAGGGCCTTTGAACCAAATAATTCCTCTAATAAGGGTAAAAAAATTGCTATTGCTTGTGTAACTGTTTGTGCAGTTGTAGGATTAGGAGTAACAGCGGGTTTATTTATAGGAGGAGTATTACCCATAGATAAACCTAAAGAAAAGCAAGAAACATATACTTCAGCAGTAGAAGAGGTTGAAGAAGATGCTCCAGAAGTAGAAGAGGTTGAAGAATACAATAATGATTTAGAAAATGACCAGTATTTTATTGTAGACAGTGATTCTAGATACTTAACTGAAACAGAACTATCAGCCTATACTGATGAAGAGTTAAGTTTTATAAGGAATGAAATATTTGCCAGATACGGATATGTATTTAAAAAAGATAAGTATATAAACTATTTTAGTGAAAAATCATGGTATACTCCAGACTCAACCTTCCAAGGAAATGAAGAAGATTTTAATGATTATGAAATCAAAAATATTGAGCTAATTAAGTCTTTAGAATCTAAATAATCATCTAATAGTGACTATAAAGATCTGAAAAATTAAAAGCAATAAATTATTAGACCAACTATATTAAGAACAAAAGTAATATATACAAGATTGGGAGGACAAAATGTTAAAGTTAGGGGAAAAAGTTATTTACGAAAGTAAAGGTAACTTTGAACTAGGCACTTTTGGCAAATTGCCAATAGGGGATAAGAAGATTTTAATAACGAATTTAGGTAATATTATAATAGAAGAAACTACAAAGTTATTTAAAAAAGAAGAATTAAAAAAATATTACTATAGCTATTCTCAGCATAAACAAAAATTTTCAATAAGATTAGAAGGATCAATTGTAGTTCTTCAACATAATGAACTTTATTTTCAAATTTTAGATGGTACAATACAGCAAACAACACCATATAAACTAGTAATTAAATTGTCTTTTGAACAGTTTAAAAACCTTTGTGAAAATCAAAGAGAAGCTATAGCTGATTTTTATGATGATAGATCTATTTTTAAGATTGATAATAAGGATCTAATATTAGGAAGTGTTCAAAGAGTTGACAATAAGTTTATTTTAGATAATGGATTTAATACTTTTGAAATAAATTTAAATGATATAGAAAAATGCCATGTTGAAGAAAGAGAGATAAAAATAAATGGTTACTTTTATGATAAATCACAAGATACTATAAGTAGAGATGTATACATATTTACTAATAATAAAAATCTGAGTGAAAACCTAGAAGAAAGGGTAAATACTAATAAAAAAATAGGGATTTTACCAAATGAAAGTAGCATTTATTATGGAAGTGTTTGTGGAACTATAGAAGACATTGATTATAAAAACACAGAAGTTTTTATAGTAAAATACAACTGTAATTTGATTTTTATTAATAAAGAAGGAAAAAATAAAATAGTATCTTCAAATATTAATAATAGCTCTAAACTAATCTTACATAATGATAAGTTTGCATTTTTTGACGGCAAAAACATATTTATTATTCATACTAGCAGTGACAGTAAAAATAAACTAGGATTAAATTTATTAGAAGATATCCATAGTGAAAACATAGGTTTTACACAAAATAGTATGCCATTTTTTATAAAACATGATGAGACTTATTTTAGTATTTTTAAATCATCTAACAAAAAAATAATAGATATTAAGAATAAAAAAATCAAAGATATTATTATAAATAACGAAGATGAAAAAATACATTCTGATTTTACTCAAGTAGAAATTAGGTTTGATTTAAACAAAATAAATATAAACCTAAGAAGCCATATAATACCTCAAATCATGAAAGATGTTTTTGTATATAGTAAAAATGCAATGATCAAAAAATCTAGTATTCCAAGTATGTATATGAACTGGGCCAAATCTGTAAATGATATGATTTTATTTAACTTTTTTGGTAATATTTATTATACTAAAATGGAGATAGATAATATTCTAAGTAAAGAAATTACAGATGAAGATAGAGCTAACATAGTAAATACACTTTATTATCAAATTCAAAGTCAAAAAAATCAGTTTGATATAATATCTGCTTACATGCCAAAGGCTATTGAACAGGGAGAAGTTGAACTATTTAATAAATACAATGTAAAGTTAGATAAAAAGGTATTTAAAATTCTACAAAAACAATTATTTTCATTAGCATCACAAGTTAATAGGCATTTGGCAGAAATTGAAAGAAGCTTAAGCCAGCTTTCTTTTGTAATATATAGTGAATTTAATACAAGAGAGTTTAATACAAAGATAAAAAGCAAGCAAGCTGGAATAGGAATGGCCGTGTCAGTAGCCTCTACCCTGGTTATGGGTGGGGGACTATCGATACCCTTTTTAGCTATGCAAGGAATGAACTTATATAGTAACAAAAAAATAGATGAAAATAGTAAGGCAATTGAAAGTAGCAAATTAAATCTATTTACTAATCAAGCTATAGAAAAATTAAACCATTTAATAGATAATATGTGCCCTTACTATGTTAATGAAGCCAATGACAATTTACGAGAATTATTTATGGCTTTAGGAAAGCAGTATGAAAATCATAGTAATGAAGCTATAAAAGAAATCTTGTTTGATAGAATAGCAAATATATATGTAAGTAAGCAAATGACTTTAAACAATATGACTAATATAAGGAAAAAAGATTTAGTTGAAGATATTTATAAAACAATAGATAGTAATATGAACACATACGATACAAATGTATTTCTAATAGGAAGTAATTTTTAGGAGGAATTAAATTATGTCAGACTATGGATGGGGAAGTGCAGGTTTCGATTTTTTAGATTTAGATAATGATGGAGTAGATGATGTAGCTTATAAGGCCATGGATTTAGACGGAGATAGCATGACAGATGACATATATGCAGAAATGGATACAAATGAAGATGGATATGCAGATAGCTCTATCCAGGGTGTTGATTTTGATGATGATGGTATAATAGATGACATTTATGCAGAAGTAGATATAGACGGAGATGGTATTACTGATGTTGTAATGGAAGGTATAGATTACGACGGAGATGGAGCTATGGATGAATTTTTCATGGAAGTTGACAACAATGGAGATGGATATGTAGATGAAGTGGCTTATGGAGTAGATTATGATGGAGATGGAATAATTGATGGGGCATATGGCCAAATTGATTTAGATTATGATGGCTATGCAGATGTAAATTATGATACTGAGGAGTTAATATAACAAAAATACATATTAAACAGGGGAGAAATAGTGGTGAAAATAAAAAAGATGATTATAACAATGCTTACTATAATGAATATCTTCAACTTAACAACTAATAAATCTTATGCAGACACTAATAATTTATACACTACAGAATACATAAAAAACCAGGAAACACAATTTATAAGCAATAATTATTTTGGAAATAGTGAAAAAGACTATGAGTATAAGAAGGGAAGCATACCAATATTAATATCTGCTCCTCATACAGTTAAACAATGGAGAAACGAAAGTCATAAAAGTGCAGATATTTATACTGGAGCACTGGCCAAAACATTGCACAAAGCAACAGGAGCCCATATAATTTACAAAGCTAGTACTAATGGTGACGAAAATTATACAACTAAAGAAACTGAGTATCGTAAAAAAATAAAGGATATAGTTGCTAAAAATGATATAAAAGTAATTATTGATCTACATGGTATGACTTCGGACAAAGACAGCGATATAGATATAGGAACGGGAAATAGCAGTAATATTAATCTATTAGGACAAGATTATATACTATCTTTAGTAAAAAGTTCTTTAGGTAACAATAACTACACAGTTAATAAATATTTCACTGGTGGCAAGGCTTATACAATGTCTTCTTATTGTGCTTCAAAACTAGGTGTACCTACATTACAGCTAGAGATAAATAAAAAGTATAGAACTTCAGACAGTGATAGTTTCAGCTATATGGCTAATAAACTAACTAAAATGATCAATGATACTTATAATAACGTATGTATACCTAAAGGTCAGGTAGTTAATGTTAAAAAAAGCTTGAATTTACGTAGAAGTATGTCTACTGCTAGTAGAACTAATATAATAGACAAAATCAACCTTGGCAGCACTGTTAGCATATTAGACAATATAGGCAATGTTGGTAAAAGTAATCAATGGGTAAGAATTAAATACAATAATAAAGTTGGATATGTAAAAAATAATTATATTAGATTATACAATGTGGGAAAAATAGTCAATGTAAATAAAAATATTCGATTGAGAAAAAGTGTGGATAGTAAGAGTTCCACAGTCATTAGAATACCAAAAGGAGCTTATGTTACTATACTGAATGATGGAAAAACATGCAAGATTAAATATAATAATAAACAAGGTTATATTAGCAAGAAGTATTTGGATGTAATATATTAATAATGAAAAATCCCCCTTATTAAGGGGGATTTTTGTATGTATCAAATAAAAGAGCTTATTGTATCAATAGTTCCGTAATAACAAATAGAACTATAAGTATACCATAACTTCCATTAATAAAGAGAAAGCATTTGTTATTTCTTTGTAAAAAGGGTTCTATTAAGATTAAAGTATAGAAAAATACAAAACGTAATTTCAAATTAACTTATTACAAGTTAAGATTAAGCAATGAATTTACAAAAATATTATTAATGACTTTGAAAGGGTGGTATTTATTATGTTAATGAACATGGCAGATTTATTAAAAGTAGCAAATGAAGAGAGTTTTGCAGTTCCTGCATTCAACATTTCATCAGAAAGTATGTTAAATGGAGTTATAGAATCTTGTGAAAAGGAGAAATCACCAGTAATAATAGCAATACATCCAAATGAACTTGAATTTACAGGAGATAGTTTTGTTGAAATGGTTAAAGATATTGCAAATAAGACAACTGTTCCTGTTGCCATACACTTAGATCATGGTTCAGATTTTGAACAAATTCAAAGAGCTATTCGTGATGGATTCACTTCAGTAATGATAGATGCGAGTACAAAAAGTTTTGAAGAAAATATAGAATTAACTAAAAAAGCAATAGAAATAGCTCATCCACTAAATATATCAGTAGAAGCTGAGCTAGGAACAATAGGGACTACGGATGGAGATAGTGAAGGGGGAACAGATGATATAATTTATACAAAGCCAGATGATGCTGTAAAATTTGTGGAAGCTACAGGATGTGATTGTTTAGCAATAGCAATAGGTACTGCTCATGGTATATATCCAGATGGATTTGAACCACATCTAAAATTAGATCTATTAAGTGAGATTAAGTCAAAAGTTTCTATACCTCTTGTATTGCATGGTGGATCAGCAAATCCAGATAGTGAAATTGCAGAATCTGTAAAACGTGGTGTTAATAAAATAAATATATCTTCAGATATAAAAGCAGCATTCTTTAAAGAATGCAGAAATGTTCTAGAAAATGATAAATTAAGAGAGCCATTAGATATTTTCCCAGCCTGTATTGATAAAATGAATGAAACAGTAGTTCATAAAATTAGATTATTTAATTCGAATGATAAAATAAAACACTACACATTATAAAATAGGAGAATTATGGTATATGGAATTATTAGAAATTCTTGATGAACATGTAATAAAGGATTGTTTACAAGCAACGGATAAAATTGATGCTATCACAAAGATGTGTACATTATTACATGATAATGGATATATCTCGAATGTTGAATCTTTCAAATCAGATGTGCTAAAACGTGAAAAGCTTGGAGAAACAGGAATAGGAAATATGATTGCAATTCCTCATGGAAAAAGTTCAAGTGTTGAAAAAAGTGCAATTTCAATATGCAAATTAGATAGAGAAATTGATTGGGAAACATTAGATGGAAAGGGTGTAAAAGTAATCATTTTATTTGGTGTACAAGATGATGTTGAGGCAGCAAAGGATCATCTTAAGTTATTAGCACAAGTTGCACGAAAATTAGCAAAAGATGAAGTTGTTGAATCATTAGTAAATGCTAAGAGTAGTAAAGATATAATAGACTGTTTCAGATAATGAAATAAATAGGAGGAATTACTATGAAAATAGTTGGTGTTTGTGCTTGTGTGGCAGGAATTGCTCATACATATTTAGCTCAGGAAAAGCTTATGAATGCAGCGCAAAAAAGAGGACATACAATTCATGTAGAAACGCAGGGAGTAATTGGGCAAGAAAATCCATTAAGTGAAGAACAGATTGCAGAAGCTGATGTTGTTATTCTTGCAATTGATGTAAGTATATCAGGAAAAGAACGTTTTAAAGGTAAAAAAGTACTTGAAGTTCCAACAAAGACAGTTGTTCATTCATCAGATGCACTAATTAAGAAAATAGAAACTATGCTAGTAAAATAAAGTAATAAGTATTAAAAATTTCGGAGGGGATTTTAGGATGAAAAATTTACAGGCAAAGAAACATATGATGACTGCAATTGCATATTTGATTCCGTTTGTTGCATCATCGGGGATGCTAATGGTAATTGGTAATATTTTTGGTGGTACAAGTGTAGAAGCATTAAATGCTTCTACAAGCTTACCTGATTTACTTACTACATTAGGTGGTACTTCTTTAGGCTTCATTCCAATAATTATTTCTACAGGTATTGCTTATTCTATAGCAGATAAGGCAGGGATAGCGCCTGGAGTTGTTTTAGGATTACTATGTAAAGTAGATGGATACGGGTTCTTAGGAGGGCTAGTTAGTGGATTCCTTGTTGGTTATCTTACAAAATGGTTATTAAAAGTAATAAAAGTTCCTAAATGGGTGCAAGGGTTACTTCCACAACTTATTCTACCGCTATTAGTTGCCCTAATAGTTGGTACAGCTATGCAATATGTTATAGGAGTTCCAATAACTTGGCTAACAAACACAATTACCAATATGTTAATGTCAATGCAAAACAATCCTGGTGCAGCTGTTATGTTTGGTTTAGTAGTTGGTGTGTTATCTGCAGTTGATTACGGTGGTCCTATTAATAAGGTTGTATTTACTTTTGCTGCAGGATTACTATCAGAAGGTATTGGTGGACCAATAGCAAACTTAATTCAAGCAAGTATGATTGCTCCATTTGGTTTAACTATAGGATATTTCATATCTAAAGGAACTGGAAAAACTTTGTTCTCAACAAAAGAAGTAGATGCATTGAAATCTGCATTTGTAATGGGATGTTTCCAAATAACAGAAGGATCATTCCCAATTATATTAAATGACTTAGCACGTATTACAATTTGTACGGCATTGGGGGCTGGAACAAGTGGAGCATTAATCGGATTATTTGGAGTTTCATCTAGTGTTCCATCAGGTGGATTCCTAGCACTTCCAGGTTTAAATAAGCCATTAGAATGGTTACTTGCGTTATTAGTAGGCTCTATAGTATTTGCTATTGCATTACAGTTCTTAAAACATAAACCAGAAGAGCAAGTTGTAGCAGAGGAAGAGGACATAGATTTAGACGGATTAACATTTAGTGAATTCTAATAATTAATACTCTTAATACAGATTTTATGGACAAATAGTTATTAAATTAATAATTATTTGTCCTACTTATATGTGTTAAAGAATAATGAAGGTGATAAACAATGTCAATAAAGTTGATGAATAGAACCTATTCAAAAAGAGACCTAAGAACTTATTTTGGAGATTGCGCATCTGTTGCAGGAGTTCGTAGATATTCTTTATTAGAAGGTAAATCAAAAGGCTGTAATATTATAGAGATTACTACAGGTAGTGGGTTAATCTTAGAAATTAATGAAACAAGAGGCATGGATCTAGGACGATGTAGTTATAAGTCAGTTCCTATTGCATATCAAGGATACAACAAAGAAGTACACTCTAATTATTATGAAACATTTGCAGAGGGGTGGTTAAGAAGCTTTGGGGGAGGACTATTATCAACATGTGGATTAAAGTCCATAGGTTCACCAGAAGAAGACGATGGGGAAGTTCTTCCACTTCATGGTCGAATATCAAATATACCAGCAGAAAGAGTAAATATAGAAGAATATTGGGAGGGTGAAAATCTTTACTTTAAAGTATCTGGCAAAGTACGAGAGTCAAAAGCTTTAAATTATAACTTAGAATTAAAACGTACAATTTTAGTTCAAGCAGGTACAAATAAAATTATTCTTAATGATACAGTAGAAAATTTAGGATTTAATGAAGAAGAATTTATGTTGCTTTACCATTTTAATATAGGCCATCCCATACTTGACAAAGCAGCTCAACTATTGACACATTCCAAAGAAGTATTGCCACGAGATAAAGATGCAAAAAATCAAAGTGAATCTTATGACTCTTACCTCCAACCGACGCAAGATTATAAAGACATTGTTTATTATCACAACTTAGAGGATAATAATGGTCTTTGCACAGCGGCAATTATAAATGAAGAAATTGGAATGGGAATAACTTTAAAATTCAATAAGTCACAACTAGATTGTTTTACTCAGTGGAAGTTTACTGGATTAGGAAATTATGTTGCAGGAATTGAGCCAGGTAATGCACGTGTAAACGGTAGAAGTATAGAGCGAAAAGAAGAAAGATTAAAAACAATTAAGGGAAATGAAGAGAAACATTTCTGTATAGAAATAGAAATTTTAACATCAAATGAAGAAATCAACTCATATAAAAATAAGTATATTTTTTAGGAGGAATATAATATGAAAAGATCTGAAATAAACGATGCTATTGAATACGTAATTGAGAAGTTAAATGATTTCAAATTGCCATTACCACCATTTGCCTATTATACACCTGAGCAATGGAAAAACATAGATAAAACTGAAAAAGAATTAGTAGATAATATGTTAGGATGGGATGTTACAGATTTTGGAACCGGAGATTTTATGAAAGTAGGCCTGACTGTTTTTGTATTCCGTAATGGCAATTTTTATAATAAAAAAGAATATCCTAAATCATACTGTGAAAAACTTCTTTATGTACGTGATGGACAGAGCCTTCCATATCATTTCCACTGGGGTAAAACAGAAGATATAATTAATCGTGGTGGTGGTGATTTAGAGATAACAATTTGGCAGTCAGATGAATGTGAAGGGTTTACAAATAAAGAGGCAATAGTTACTTTAGATGGTAAAAAAGTTACTGTACCAGCAGGAGGTAAGATTATTCTTAAACCTGGGCAAAGTGTTACACTTGTACCTTATCAATACCATATGTGGCAAGGGGTGCCAGGTACAGGAGATGTTATGTTATTTGAAGTATCTACTACAAATGATGATAATGTAGATAATCGTTTTTATGAGCCACAAGATAGAATACCAACGGTAGAAGAAGATTCAGAAACAAAATATTTGATGTTTGCAGATTATAAAAATTATATAAAGTTTTAGTGAATAAAATATATAAAATAAAAGTGACTTTCATAGAAAGTCATTTTTTTATGGAAAAATAAAGTGTATTAATAGGGTATATTAGAATTTCTCTTGCAAAACAGAAGGTTCTTGGTATTTTTATTAATAATTCAATGTGTTATCATTATAATAATACACTAAAAAGGGGCTGCTTATATGGATATACTAACATGTAGACAAGTTGATTTTATTAATTTATTGTTAGATGAGCATGAATATAAACCAATAAAATATTTTACAGAAAAATTAAATGTTTCTGATAAAACATTACAAAAGGATTTGAAGATTATTGGTAAATATACTAGAAAATTTAATGTTCGAATAGAAGCTAAAAGGGGATATGGGATATTAATTGACAGTAATGCTAGCTCAAATATTGAATTTATAAATAGTTTGAATATTAATTTAAAGGATAAAAATAGCGTTTCAGTAGAGCAAAGAAGAGTAGAAATATTAAAAATGTTATTATTGAATTCAAAGTCTAGTACGTCAATAAATCAATTATCAGATAAGTACTATGTTAGTAAAACGTCTATTGTAAATGATTTAAGATATATTGAGGAATGGCTAAAAAAATATAATATAATATTAAGTAAAACTTTGGGAGGGACTAGAATACTGGGGAAAGAAACCGATATAAGAAAATCTATAGCTAGCTTATTGGGGGATATACTGGAAAAAGACAATGATGAAAACATTTTACCGGACATTACACGAATTGAGCTGTCAACTTTTTCGGCTTTATCAAATATTTTTGATTTAGATTCTATTATGTTTATAGAAAGCATAATATGGCAACTTGAAGAAAGTTTAGATTATACTATTAGTGAACCATATTATATAAATTTAATAACTCATATATTAATTTGTATTAAGAGATTAAACGAAGGAAATCAAATAGAGTCCAGTGAAGATAAGATAAAATCACTTGATAATTTAAATGAAGAAGTTTATAAAAATGTTATAAATTTAATTGATAAAATACATGATAGATATGGTGTTTCTGTAAGTAATGAAGAGGTTTATTATATATACAAGTATATAGTTTCTTCTGGGTTTGGAAACACACTTGATAATAATGTATTTATATCTGAAAATTATATAAATAATAGTGAAGAAGTTACAAATATGTTGATAGACACAATGTCTGAATTTCTTAATATCCACTTACGAGAAGATGACTTATTGCAAAAAGGTCTACTATTACATATAAAACCGATGTTAAATAGGCTAAATTATGACATTCAAATAAAAAATCCATTATTAAAAGAAATAGAAGAAAGATTTAGTGAAATATTAGGACTATGTAGGTTATCTATAAAATTAATGTCTCCACACTACAATATAAATAATATAAGTATAGATGAGATTTCATATTTAGCCACATATTTCCAAGCGGCAGTAGAAAGAAGCGTGAGCAGTAAGAGAATATTGGTTGTATGCCATAGTGGTTATGGTACATCCCAATTATTGTCAACTAGGCTTAAGAGAGCTTTTCCTCAATGGACTATAGTAGATATTGTATCGGTACATAAATTAGGTGATATAGACATGAAAGATATAGATTTTATTGTATCTACTGTGGATATAGATATAAAAGATAAAATGTATATAGTTGTATCAGCATTATTGATGGAGAGAGATATTAACAATATTAAAAACATACTTATGAATTCATCATCAGAAGATAATAATATAGATTTTAATAATCTAGCACTTGAGATGGAAAAAAACATATATTTTAACGGGAATTATAATGAAGAAGTAAATTATATATTAAGAGATACAAAATTGGAGCAAGTTAATTTATCAAAATTTTATAAAATTTACATTAATACTTCGTATAAAGAAAATATATTAATAACTAATATAGATAATAAAAACAAAGTTGTTTCTATCTATATATTATGTAATAATTACGACTACCTCAAAAAAATTTTGCTTGATATATATAATTTATTTATTTGTAAAAAATATATTAACTATATAACAGTTTGTGAAAGAGAAGTTGATATTATAAAATTATTGAAACATATAATGAGGGAGAGTACATATGGGTATTAGAGATATAGTTAGTAATGATTGTATAGATTTAGATATAAAATACACCACTAAAAAAGATATACTAGAACAATTAATAAAAATGCTACACAAAAACAGCATTATTACTGATAAAGATAAGTTTTATGATGATTTATGCATTAGAGAAAAAGAAGGTTCTACTGCAATAGGAAATTACATAGCAATACCACATGGACAATCAAGCTATGTTACAAAGTTTGCTATAGCAATAGGTCGGGTTAGTTTAGACATTCAATGGGAAGATGAAGATAATTTTCCAGTAAAATTTATTATTCTTTTTGCAGTTCCATATTCTAAAGATTCAAAAGATGAACTTAGTACAATGGCTCAAATATGCAGGAAATTAGCTGATAATGATTTATGTTATAGGTTATTAGAAGCTCAAAATTATGATGATGTAGTTGAAATACTTTCTTAGATATATATATAATAACACTTTAGTAAAATGAATTTTTGGATTATTATAAAAGTTAAAAAATAAACCACTAGGTCATATTTTACGATCTAGTGGTTTGTTTTCTATAAAGGATAATAAAATCCTGTTATTACATTGTTTTTTAAATATACTGTTAAACCAAGAACTAGGATGCAAATTATTATAAAAGCAAAGTCCATACCTTTTAACTCTTTATAACTATACCATGTTCTTTTCTTTTTCTTACCAAAAGATCTTAGCTCCATAGCGTTTGAAACAGTTTCTATTCTTTTAATAGAAGAAGAAACTAGAGGAACAAATATGGTAGTGTAATTTTTCAAAATCTCACCTATGCTACCTTCACCTTTATGAAAAGCTAGTCCTCTTGCTTGTTGGGCATCTAAAATATCTCTGTACTCACGTTGTACATCGGGTATATATCTAAATGCAATATTTACAGCATAAGCTATTTTGTATGGAATACCTATTTTGTTTAAACTGCTGGCAAATTCACTTGGATGTGTTGTGAATATAAAGATGGCAGTTATAGGCATTAGCACTGCATATTTTAGTGATATAGTCAAAACATAGAATAGAGTTTCTTTGTTTATATATGAATATCCTATGTTGATTAATTCTGTATTTGTGCCTACTAATTCACTTCCATATTGTGGGGTGATTAGTAGTATAAAAATCACATTTATTATATTGAAAACAACCATTATCCATAGTAGTGGTTTTAATGTTTTTGATGGTATTTTTGAAAAATAAAGCATTACAGCACTAATTAGCGCCATAGCTAGAAATACTCTTATATCAAGAAACATTACTGTTATAATTGTCCATGTAAGAAATAATAGTATTTTACTTACACCACTTAATTTATGGAAAATAGAGTCACCCTCAATATAAAGAGTTTGGGCTCTACTCATTGTTTTTCACCTGTCTTTCATAATCTATAAAGAATTGTACAAAATCATTTGTATTTTTCACATCAATAGCTTTTGCCAAAGTTGATAAGGAGGTTTCTTTTAAGTTTCCTTGTTTTATAATATTTTCATCAGTTAAAATGTATGATGGCTTATTATCTGCTATTTTTTTACCATTAGATAGTACTATGGCTCTGTCACAATATTCTAGAGTTAACTGCATATCGTGAGTTATAAGGATTATGGAAATTCCTTTCTTTGCCAATGATTTTACAAATTCCATAAATTCAGTGTAGTGTTTGTGGTCTTGTCCAGCAGTTGGTTCGTCAAGAATTATAACATCTGGATTTATTGCCAATATGGAAGCTATAGTTACCCTTTTCTTTTGACCATAGCTAAGAGCTGTCACAGGCCAATTTCTATAAGGATATAAGCCACATATTTTTAAAACTTCTTCAACCTTTGTATCAATCTCTTCATTAGAATATCCTCTACATTTTAATCCTAGACCAACTTCATCTTTTATCATATGTTGAGATATCATTTGATTTGGATTTTGCATTACATATCCTATAGAAGAGCCTCTTTTCTTTATACTCCAGGAGTCTATACATTCATTATTTAAACATATACTGCCTTCTTTGTATTTTAAAATTCCTGTAATAAGTCTACATAAAGTTGATTTTCCTGCACCGTTATTCCCAAGAACAGCTAAGATCTCACCTTTCTTAAGAGAAAAGGAGATGTCTTCTAAAGTATTCTTATCTTTGTTATGAGAAAAAGTTAAATTATTTATCTCAAGGATTTTTTCTTCATTATTATTGTTATTTATAGAAGTACTATTATAGTTATTTATAAACCAATTATTTATATTTTTCTTAGATTCTTCATCTAAGTTTTTAAAGTCCCTTAAATTATTTATATTTTCCAAATTGCAATTTGCATATTTCATAGCTGATACATAAAGAGGTTCTCTAAGTCCTCTTTTTTCTAATAAATCTGATTTTAAAATTTCATCAGGTGTACCAATAGCTTTAACTTCACCTTTGTCTATAATAATAACCTTGTCAAAAGGCTGTTCTAGAACATCTTCTATTCTATGTTCAACTATTATAATAGTTTTATTTGTTTTTTTATGAATGTCAGTTATTAATTGCATAATTTCTTTTCCAGAAGCAGGATCTAGATTTGCTAAAGGTTCGTCAAAAAGTAAGACATCTGCATCACTTCCAAGAACTCCAGCCAAAGAAACTCTTTGTTTTTGACCACCAGATAACTGGTAAGGACTTTGATTAATAAAATCAACCATATTTACTAATTCTAGTGCATTTATAACTTTAACTTTCATTTCCTTAACTGGTATGGCATCATTTTCGAAAGCAAATGCCACATCTTCACCAACACAAAGACCTACAAACTGAGAGTCTTGGTCTTGCATGATTGTACCGATTTTTTTGCTTATATCTGATAAACTTTCTTCATAAGGTTTAATATTGTCTATTTGGATTGAACCTTCCATTTCGCCATTGTATGAAAAAGGAATAAGCCCGTTTAAACAATGAGAAAGAGTAGATTTTCCAGAACCACTGGGCCCTACAATCAAGACTTTTTCACCTTTATTTATAGTAATATTTATATCCTTTAAAGTTTTATCAACTACATTATTATATTTAAAACTAAAGTTTTTAAAACTTATCATATAATTCTCCTTTCGCTATTTTAAGCAATGTAGTTGCCCGAAGTGGTAACGAGGGCATCTCGTTGGGGCCATAGTTGTTTAAAGATTGAGACTTTAGTCCTCAATCTTTAAACAACTATTTTTTTTATTTGCCCTAATAAAACCTAATATAGTTGGAACACCAACGCCTAAAAATACTATTGCATTTGTGAATATGGCAAGAGCTGCCTGAATTTTCATTTTGTCTAAAGGCTCGCCCATAACAGCTACATCAAAACCTGCAGCAAATATAAATGCTAAAATAATACCGATTATACCTGTAATTACAAGATATGAAATATGGAACTTGTTGCATAATCCATCTTTTATACTAAACTTCTTGCATTTGAAAACTAGTCCCATAAAAAGACCCATAATACCAGAGCTTGCAACCCAGCCCCACCAGATTCCCCATCCGGCAATCATATCAGTTAACATATGTCCTAAAAATCCCATGGAAAATCCAACTAATGGACCAAATAGAGCAGAGAATATAGCAAGTAAAGCTATGGCAGGTTTTAATTGTGTGTTAGGTCCTATGGGTATTCCCACAAATCCTAAGGCTCCATAAAGAGCAGCAGCAACACCGATTGTTACTATTGTTTTTGTATCTATTTTGATCATATTACTCTTTTTTCTCCATTCATTTCTTTATATTTATAATTTATTAATGAACTTTTATAGAAAAATACATAAAAAAAATCTCTTTCTGTTAAGAAAGAGATTATATGCCTAATCTTATCTTCCAGAATTCTTCTGTAGGAATTAGCACCTTTGTCCTAAGACCGGTTGCTGGGTTTCGTAGGGCCAGTCCCTCCACCTCTCTTGATAAGCAATATTAAATTTATATGAGTTCCACAAAATATTCTATAAAATCAGTCGAAATTTGTCAAGTTAAATAATTTACAAAATAATTACAGTTATAAAAAAATATGGAGAATAATGAAATTTTAAAGTATATTAATATTAGTTTGAGAAAGAGTGGAGCATATATATGAGTAAATTAAAAAAGTTTTTATCTACTATATTAATAGTAGGTGTAGTAATTACCTGTGGCTTTACAAAAAGTGTTGAGGGTGCCTCGGTATATGGTAACAGTAATTCAAATATTAGCAATGGAGGGTATGCAGCTGCAAATGGAAGCTACTCTTATATAAGAAGTAGTAAAACATATAAAGAAACTAAAGGTGCAAATTATTACTATATTTATAGAACTTATAAAAATGGAAGCACAAAAAAACAAATAGTAAATAATGCAGCAGAAGAACCATACATAAATGTAGTTGGAAATTATATGTATTATGTAGGAGTATATGACTCTGGTAAGAGTTATGGTATTTATAGAGTTAAAACTGATGGTACTGGAAAAACAAAATTAATAAGCAATTATGGATACAATTCAATTATAGTAAAGGATAATTATTTATACTATGTGAAAGAAAGTATAAACAGTAGTCATGATGAAGTAGCGTCTTTATGTCGTTACAACTTATCAACTAAAAAAACTGTTTCAACTTTATATACTACAACAACTAGATATATAGATGATATGTCATTATCTGGAGAATATATATATATAGCAGCAATAGGATCTAATAATTCCATAGTATACAAAATAAACACAAAAACTAAAACAAGAACAACTGTTTATAAATATGAATCCGGCACAAAAGAAGAATCATACATAGATGATATGGTTTACTATAAAGGAAACATTTATTACACAGTATATAATGACAAAGATCCTTATAATGAAAATGACGATACATGTCAAGTGTATAAAGTGTCTTCAACTGGGAAAAATAACAAACTTTTATCAAAATATTTTACAACAAGTATAAATTTATACAATGATAAGATGTATTATATTAATACAAATGACAGCATATGTTCAATGAACTTAGATGGAAGTAGTAGAAAAACTATAAAAAAAGCAAGTGAAAATCAATGGCATCATGTCATTAATATTGCAAATAGCAGGATGTATTTTGGAACAATAGCATTTGATCAATATAATGGACTTAGTCACTCTATATATAGAACCACTTTATCAGGTAGTTCTATGACTAAAATGTAGAATATAAAAAATACTGTAGTATAAGAAATTAAATCTTTACTACAGTATTTTTGTTTTAAGTTAATAATTAAGTTGTATATTACTATTATCTTTTAAATATTCGTTTTTATCCATATCAACATCTTTATTTATGAAGTCTTGTAGAACTTTTCTTGAGTTTAAATCGTATAACCAAACCCAACCAGCGTTTTTGTACTTACCACCTTTTACGTGAACCTCATCAATTACTGGGAACTGTCCTTGTTTTATAGTCAAAGGTTTAAAGTTATATGCTGTAAATGCTATATCTATTAAATCTTTTGGTGTAAGATTTGTAGATACATATGGAAGTAATGTATTTAATAAATTAGGATACTGGCTAAATTCTTTCTCTTTCATAGTATCTATAATTGATAACATAACTTGTCTTTGTCTCTCATCTCTATTTATAGCACTGTCAGTAATTCTTACTCTAGTATAAGCAATAGCTTGATAACCATTCAGTACTTGTTTTCCTGTATGAGTTATAAGTTTCATTTCACCCTTATTAGCATAAGTACATTGATCATATGAAGGAACTATATATTTGTTAGTTATATCAACTTCATGTTGTTTAACGTCTACTTCTACTCCACCTAATAAAAATACAATATTCATTAAATTATCAAAATCAACTTGAATAAATTTGTCTAATTTTATTTGGAAATTTTCCTCTATAGTTTGGAATAGCAACTTTTCTTTGCCCCAAAAATAAGCTGCATTTAATTTTCCTTTCCCTTTACCTGGAATATCAACATAAGTATCACGAGCCAGAGATGTTAGTTTAATATTTTTGTTGTTAGCATCAATAGTGGCAATCATCATACAGTCAGAACGATAAGCAAGCTCTTTCTCCCTACCATCAGTACCTAATAATAATATGTTTGTTACACCATCTACAGTTTCATACTTTGACTTATAAGCATCTTCAACTTTAGTACTTGTAGTATTTAACTTACTATAGAAATGATAAAAAGTGAATAATGGAATAGTTATTAATAATGCTAATAATATAATTACCACTTTTGTAAATTTAAATTTTTTGTTTTTTCCCGTCAAAAAATCCCCTCCGTTTTTCATTTAATCAAAATTCATAATTATATTATAACAAATATTGTAAATTTACACACTATAACGTAAAAACTATACATATTTATATAGTAATTTAATATAGATTAGCTATTTTATTTGTACCATAAGATAAGAGCTTAAAATATAAGAAGTAAGTTGATTATTTTGTTTGAAAAACTTACTAATATAAGATACAATAAAATTATTATATGTAAAATAAGGGGAATATAATGGATAACTATGTACATACTTGCAAAGATGGCAAAGAAATAGTACCTATTATGGAAGAAATAATAAAAAATGGGGGACAGTGTAAACTAAGAGTGACAGGATATTCTATGATGCCTATATTAAAACACCTTCGTGACAGTGTAATATTAACATCGTCAAAAAATAGACCTATTGAAAAAGGTGAAATTGTATTTATAAGAAGGAACACAGGACAATTTGTTCTTCATAGAGTATATAAAATAATAGATGACAACACATTTGTTATGAATGGAGATGCACAACAGTGGTTAGAAGTTGTAAAAAATGATCAAGTTATAGGAGTTTGTTCTAAAATTATAAGGGATAATAGAGAAATTTCCTGTGACAACTGGAAATATAAAAGTATAATAAAAATATGGCAGTTTTTTAGACCGATTAGGAATTATATTTTTAAAATTAATAATATAATGAAAAGGATTATTAGAACAGAAGGTAAATAAGGAGAGGGTATATTAAATGAAGAAGGTATTAATGATTATAATATCTGTTATCTTAATATGTCTAATAGGTTTAGGCATCATAGGTTACTATGTGGAAAAAGATAAGGCAGCTGAGAAAACAAATGTGAAAACTGAAGAAAAAACAGAGGAAACTACTAAAGGGGAAAAACTAATAGTTGATTTAGATAAAATTGATATTAATAAAATAGAAGGATATACCCCTGGTGAAGACTTAGTAAGCCAGGATAATACAAATAATAACTTAGAACAAGAAAATAGTGAGACTATAACTGTGGGAGGAATTAATCTTCCATACTCTATTCCTAATAAAAATATGGAAATTCTAAGTATAGGACAATATTCTGGTAAGTTTGTTGAAGATGGTAGTGATACTGATAAGGAAAATGTTTTAGCCATAATAGTAAAAAATACATCTAAAGAAGTTATAGATTATGGTGAAATCAATATGAAAATAATGGGTAAAACTAGTACTATAAAATTTAAAATTACAAACTTAAAACCAGGAGTATGTACACTTGCAATGGAATCAAGTGGTAAGATAGAATTTAATCCAGATGATAAATATATATACATGAGTTCGAAAAACAATATGATAGATGAGTTACCTACTATGGAGTCTCAAGTAGCCTTAACTACTGAAAATAAAAAAATCACAGTGGAAAATTTAAGTGGTGAAAACTTAAATACAGTTTATGTATATTACAAAACTATTTCTCCAGGTGGATGTTATTTGGGAGGAATTACTTATCGTGCTAAATTTGAAAATGTTGAAAGTGGAAAAAGTGTAAGTTCTAATACTATACATTTCTCCAATGAAAATTGTGAAATTTTAAAAGTTGAATCAGTAAAAGAATAATATTATAAATTAATTAAAAGTAGTCGCAAAATACGACTACTTTCTTTATATTGTTATAAAAATAACCAATAAATAGCAAATATAAATAAATAATTTGAAAAGTATTACTTTATTTTGTAAAGTAATTCATTAGAAAATCCCTGTCCATTTGTTGACATTAAAGGCATACTAAAGTAAAATTTAAGTGATGGTAATTTTTCATCTTGGTTTATATTTAGTAAGTTAGCATATACTAAAATGATGAAAATTTTAAAACAAGGGGGAGGAATCATGGAAGTTAAAAAAGATTTCAATCTGCGTAAAATGGGTGGAGAATATATTCTTATGCCCAAAAACACATCACAAAGAGGTTACAATGGACTAATTAGTTTGAATGAAGTTGAAGCCTTGGTTTGGAAAAATTTAGAAGAATGCAAAAGTGAAGAGGATATACTTTCCTTAATTACTAACACATATATGGTTAAAAAATCAGACGCCAAAAAAGATTTGGGGGACTTTTTGGAACAGTTGGAAGCAGCAGACATAATATAAATTAGTTAGATAATAAATAACATATATAACAAAAAAGATAGAGTGATCACTCTATCTTTTTTTATATTAAAAAACTAAATATATAGATACTTGTAAGGCTTTATTATAATACAGAAAAATGAGAAAATTTTGTATTTTAAATTATAAACATATAAAAAAATATTATTAATACTATGATAAATAATTAATAAATATTATACTTTAAGTGTAGATAAAGAAAGATTTATGGGAGGAGGGGAAAACTTTTAGGTGAAAACATCTTATAAGTCAATAATACTAATAGGTATTATATTCATATTAATAGGAATTTATTTTTATAACAGATGTAATAATTTAAATGATAAAAAGGACTCAAAAATTATAAAAGTTGGAGTCTATGAGTATGAACCTTGTTATTATATTAATAAAAATCAAAAAGTAAATGGATATTATGATGATGTAATTAAAATAATAAATAAATATGATCAATATACATATGAATATGAAATTTCCTCATTTGCAAAAACTATGGAAAAGTTAGAATGTGGAAAAGTGGATATTGTTGTTGGTTTAAATAAAACTGAAGATAGAATGGATAAAATTGTGTACTCAGATAATTATATAGGTGTTGAGCGATATGGAATATTTTCAAATGATAGTAACATCATGTATGCAGATTTGGAAAATATGGGGGATTTAAAATTAGGCATAGTTAAAAATGGAAATAATGGACAGTTCATTAAAAATTTATTTGAATATAGAAATATTAAGGTTAATACTATTGAATTTTATGAACAGGCAGATTTGATAAGCTCCTTTAAAAAAAGTGATGTTGATCTTTCTATACAACCAATAAATAAACAAAATTATGGGAAATTAGTATATGAGTTTTCTACAGGACCTGTATACATAGGAGCTAGTAAAGGAAATAAAGATATTATTGTTCATATTAATGAAGTTGTAAAAAATAATAAAGAAGATATTTTAAGGGGTTTTCAAAAATCTTATGATAAATATTTTAAATTAAAAAATAATAGGAAGATATCGATGCATATCAAATCAACTATACTTATTGTATCCATAATGCTTATCTTATCTAATATTAAAAAAATAAAATCAATAAATATACAAAGGAAAATAAAATATAGAATTAAAAATAATAGATATATACTTTATTATCAGTCAATATTTGACCCCAATATTGAAGAGATCGTAGGTTTTGAAGCATTGATAAGGCAAAAAGATAAAAATGGTAACATATTATCTCCAAAAGAGTTTTTACAGGAAGTGGAATTAAATAATATGTTGCATGAATTATCATTATGGGTTTTAGAAAATGCAATGAAAGATTATAAAAAAATCCATGACAAATATAGTTTAGAAAGTGATAAGTATATCTCCGTAAATATTTCAGTTGATGAACTTATTAATGATGAATTTATTAAAAAATCTATTGGACTAATGGAAGAATATAATCTATCAAGAAATTCAATCTGTTTTGAAATTATAGAAAGAGTAAAATCAGAGAGTATTAGTAAACTGTCAGCAAGTATAAAAAAATTAAAAGATATAGGCTATTTAATAGCAATAGATGATTTTGGTATGGAACATTCTAATTTAGATTTACTAGGTAAGATTGAATTTGATATTATCAAATTAGATAGTTATTTTATATATACTATGTCTAAGAAATATCTGAAGGAAGAAGTAATAAAGTTTTTATCTGCAGTATCAAAACGATCTGACAGTGTATTGGTTGTGGAAGGTGTAGAAACTGAAGAACAGATTAATCTTATAAAAAGCTTTGATAATGACAAAATATATGTGCAGGGGTATTACTATAGTAAGCCATGCCCTATATAAAAACTAAGAATGATGTATGTGTTACATCATTCTTTTTTTGCGTGAAATTTATCTTATGCAATCGACAAGAATTGTCAGAATTAGAAAGATAATTCTGGATATTTACACGAGTATAATAAAATAGAAAATATTATTGAAAAATAAAATTAATAGTGGTATTATAGGTTGTGACAATTTTGGGTAACAAAAAAGGTTGTTACTCCGTGAACTCAAAATTTACATAAAAAAGTTTAACTTGTAGTAAATGATGGGAATTATAAGGAGGAAAAATTATGTCAAAAGAAACAAAAAAACTTACATTAGTACCTCTTGTGCTTATGATATTCACATCGGTATTTGGATTTGCTAATATGCCTAAGGCATTTTTCTTAATGGGTTATTCAGCTATACCATGGTATGTAATAAGTGCAGTACTATTCTTCATTCCATATGCTTTTATGATGGCAGAGTATGGTTCAGCTTTCAAGAAAGAAAGTGGTGGAATGTACTCATGGATGGAAAAATCAGTTGGTGGTAAATATGCATTTATATGTACTTTTATGTGGTATGCTTCATATATGATTTGGATGGTAAACGTTTCATCAACTATATGGATACCATTATCAAACGCAATATTTGGTACAGATATGACTGGTAGCTGGAGCTTATTTGGTCTAGGATCAGTACAAACACTAGGAATATTAGCAGCAATTTGGATAGTTGTTGTTACTTTTATAGCTACAAAAGGTGTAGAAAAAATAAGTAAAATAACTTCTGTAGGAGGAACTGCTGTAACAATACTTAACATAGTATTATTAGGTGGAGGTATTGTAGTAGTTTTAATGAATGGTGGTTTAGCAGAGCCTATAAATAATGTGGCTCAAGCATTTACAACTTCACCGAATCCAGAGTATTCAAGTCCAATAGCAATATTATCGTTCTTAACATTTGCAGTTTTTGCATTTGGTGGATTAGAAGTTCTTGGAGGATTAGTTGACCAAACAGAAAATGCTGAAAAAACTTTCCCAAAAGGTTTAGCTATATCAGCAGTAGTAATATCTTTAGGATATGCATTAGGAATATTCGCATGTGGTATGTTTGCTAACTGGTCAGAAGTAATGAGTGGAAGTAACGTAAACTTAGCTAATGTTACGTACATATTAATGAGTAACTTAGGCTTTAAAATAGGTGTGGGAATGGGTCTTTCTCAAGTAGCTGCACTAACAGTAGGAGCATGGACAGCAAGATTTGTTGGTCTTTCAATGTTCTTGGCTTTAACAGGAGCTTTCTTCACATTAACTTATTCACCACTTAAAACTCTTATCCAAGGTTCTCCAAAGGAAGTATGGCCTGGGAAACTTGGAGAAATAAAAAATGGAATGCCAATAAACGCTATGATAGTACAAGCTATAATAGTAATAGTTATGATATTAATAGTTGCATTTGGTGGAGATGACGCAAAAGAATTCGTTGCTCTTCTTACATTAATGACTAACGTAGCAATGACTATACCATATATGTTCTTATCATCAGCATTCCCTAAATTTAAGAAAAAACAATTAAATGGGGAATTAGAAAAGCCATTTGTTGTTTATAAATCTTATGGTTTAGCTATAGTAGCAGCAACAATAGTAACAGCTATAATAGGATTTGCAAATGTATTTACAATAATAGAGCCAGTAATAACTAGTCCAGACGGTTTAGTTAAAACACTTACAATGATAGGTGGACCATTATTATTCTCTGTAGTAGGGTATTTATTATATGCTAGATATGAAAAGAAATATATTAAAAATAAAAATAATACAAATAAAGTTGCATAATTATATGTAATATGTTTAAAAAGGGCTGGTAACTCATAAATTACCAGCCCTTTTATAAATTATAGGATCTTCAAATCCAAAGGTTTTTTTGTTATCTTTGTAAAATACTTCGCTTACATACAATATATCATCTTCCACTCTTTCTTTTAAAATAAATTTTGTAACAGGAGAGAACATACTAACACTTTCACCAGTGAATACTCCGTTTTCTTCATCATATATCATAGGGTTGAATTTTTTTGATTTTTTTAATTCCTTATAATCCATTTTTAAATTTTGATTGTTATTTCTGAAATTTTCAGGGGAGATTGATTTTGGAATTTCGTAGGACTCTAAAACTACTTTATTGTTTTTGTCTAGAGTAAATAGAAATAAATGTGGCAGGGAATTTTTTCTACCCTTTTGCTCATAATAACTCTCTTCTATTACAAAATAACCCTTAAAGTTCTTAGGCAAATCTTTAATTTTATGGTTACATATTCCGTTTATGTGGCAAGCCTGGGGGTGAATTATTCTTCCGCTCTCTCCTTGTCTTTTGATTTGTTCATCGTTATTAAATTCACCGCACAAATTTTGCACAAAAGTTTCTAAAATGTACATAGTATATTTACCTCCTTCTTTAGCATATATATAATTTAAACAAAAATATTTTTAATATTCTAACTTTTTGAAAATGGAAGAGTGGCATTTTTGACCAATGTTAATTAAAGTGATTTTCCATGTTTATTTAACTTTTTATATGATTTTAAGAAAAACAAATTAATAGCTTAAAATAATAAATTTTATGGTCTGGAAAATGTTTTTTTATTTTCATTGACATGAGTGCAAAATTAATATATTATTTAAAGAATATAAACATATTTTTAACAAAGTTGCTATTTTAATATGAATAGTAAACTTAAGGGGGAAGTAGTTATGAAAATAAAAAAAGAATTTTGTATGAGAAATATTTGTGGAGAAAATACCTTAGTTCCAATAGGGGAAACAGCTCTATCTTTTAAGGGAATAATAAAGGTTAATAATATAGGAAGTTTTATTTGGAATAATCTTGAAAGTTCAAATAATGAGGATGAAATCGTTTCTAAAGTGATGGATAAATATAGCCTAGAGTTGAATGAAGCAAAAACAAATGTTGACGATTTCATTAAATATTTAAAGAATGTGAATATAATATAAAATACAAAGTAAACATGATAAGAATAAGATAAAAAAAAGTTGTCTATAAAATAAATAGTACAACTTTTTTTATTTTGGAAAATTTAATTTAACAAGGAAAACATTTTTAGAAAATGAAATGAATTATTTTGAAATATAACATAAATGTCACATTTGTTTTATTGATAAATGCAAAAAATTATGGTATTTTAAAGTGTAGACTATTAGAAATTTAGCGAAAAAAGTAAAATATGCAGAAAGAGGGGAACTTATGGACAAATACCTTAGTAATAAAATTAAAAATATGTCTTTAATTATGACTTTCTTTGTTGTTGTTCTTCATTCAAACAACTTAGAAGATGCATCTGTATTCAATGTAAATACATTAGTACAAAACTTTATAGGACAAGGAATTGTAAGAATAGCTGTACCTATGTTCTTTGTAATATCAGGATACCTGTTCTTTTATAAATTTAAACCATCAACAGAGGCTTTTTTATCAAAATACAAAAAAAGATTTAAAAGTTTATTTATACCTTATTTTATATGGTGTACAGGATGGCTAATAATATTATATTTAGTAGAACTTACTGCCTTTGGTAGATCCATGTTCTCAGATAGAATAATAGCTGATTATAATGCAATAGAATTATTTAAAAATACTTATATTTATCCTTTACCATATCAATTTTGGTATATTCGAGCCCTAATGATAAATGTAGTGATTTCACCAATAATTTACTATGTAATAGATAAACTAAAAGGTAAAGCATTGTTAGTTATTACAGTATTTTGGTTCTTTGATGTTATTTATTATCCTATATTAATGTTTGCAATAGGTGCATGTTTTGCAATTGGAGACTTTGATATATACTTTAATAAATATAAGGATAAGGGATATTTATTTGGATTAGGTTATATATTAGCTATAATACTAAAAACTATTCTAATATATATGCCTCAAATACCAAATTACGAATATGTACTATTACTTGTTGAAAACATAATAATATTATGTGGTGTACCTTTTGCATGGTTTGTTTACGACGTAATAGGAGAGAGATTTAAGAAGAAGTTTGACTTAGGAAAAGAAATGAAGTTAGCTAAATACGGAATATTTATTTACTTCTTCCATATTCCACTACAATCAATTATTAAAAAAGTGTGGTTTAAAGTAATGCCAGTAAGCTCAACGAGTAGTTTGATTATTTTCTTTGTAGCACCGATAATAACAATAACAATATGTGCTTGTGTGGCCATATTTATGAGAAAATATATGAAAAAGATATATATGTTACTAACTGGTGGCAGATAAATATATTATAAATTAGAAAGGCCTACATTAATTTTAAAATGTAGGCCTTTTTAGCGAAGGGAATTTTGAGCAAGGGAATTTTTGTTTTCTTAAGGTTTAATTAAGGTTTTTGGGAAAAGTAAAGTTAATCAAAATGTTTTTTAAACTAAAGGAGGTAAAATATGAAAAGAACTAATAAATCAGTGGGTTTAGTTATAATTTCATTAGCCCTAATATTTGGAACATTGTGTGGAGGTGTTATAAAAGTTAATGCACTGGAAAATGAAATGACTTCATCTACATATGTTGATGACAGCTATTGCCCTAAATACCCTTGTCCAAGAGTTGGGGGAGGTTTGCTAAAAGAAAGTGTAAATGACTTAAAAGAAAGTGGGAACCTAACAGAAGAAGATGTGAAAAATATTAATTCTTATATGACAAAAGATAGAGAGTCTAAAGAAGCAGAGATTAAAGAAAGAATTTATAAGACTCAATGTGAAAAAATAGACAAGATGGTAAGTGAAAAAGTTATTAGTAAGGAAAAGGGAGAAAAATTAAAAGAAACTGTAAAAGAAAATACACATAATATGAGAAGAAATATGAAAAGATTAAATAGTAAATAACTAAGTTGGCCTGATATTAATACTAATACCAGGCCATTAAATATTATAGTGAAAATACTTAAAAGCATATGATACTAGTATTTTTATATATAAATATAAAAGACGAACTAATATGTATTTACTCTCATAAAATATTATAAAATATTTTTTATGGGGATGGTATAATGGGCAGAAATAAAAGACAACAAAGTTCAAATGACAACGTAAAATATACTCTTGCTAATTTAAATTTGAGAGACGGTAAGTCAACAAAGGCTAATATTATTACAGTAATACCAGCAGGATCCAAAGTTAATGTTATGGATGCAGAAGAAGATTGGTATGAAGTAATTTATAATAATTTAAGAGGATTTGTATATAATGAGTACTTGTCAAAAACACAATATACTTGGACTGATACTGAATTAAGATCTTACCCAGACTCAGCATCAAATCCAGTAACTATGGTTCCAGCAAAATCTAGAGTTCAAGTTTTAGATGTTAATAGAGATTGGAGTAAGGTTATTTATGAAGATAAGGAAGGGTATATATTTAATGTGTTTTTGAGCAATGATGGTATGAAACCAGGTGAGTATGATTTTACTTATTTTGATACGGATATGGTTAAATTTGTAAATGACAACAATATTAAAAGTCAGACTGTAAATTTAATTACTACAAATATAAAAAACAGATTAACCTATGTATTTGAAAAAGGTAAAAATAATAAGTGGGAGTTACTTTATAAATGGAGCTGCACTGTAGGTAAGCCTAGTACACCAACAATTACAGGTACATTTTATATAAATGGTAGAAAGCCCTATTTTGGATCAGATACTTATAGAGTAAAATATGCTACAAGAATAAAAGGAAGTTACTATTATCACTCTATTCTTTTCAATGCTGAGGGAACAGAAATAATAGATGCTACTTTAGGTGAAGCGCTAAGTCATGGTTGTATTAGGTTAGCTGTAGAAAATGCACATTGGATATACGACAATGTTTTGGATACTACAACAGTAGTGATAAATTAATAAAAATAGAAAATTAAAGGCAAGTAATTATAATCTTGTCTTTTTTTGTGCATAAAAAAAGAGCAGCTAAACTGCATCTATTTTGTTGACAACTATAGATAATTGGAATATACTAAAAGTTAGATTTTAAAAGTGATAAAACGCATACTAATTTAATCATATCATAAAAAATACAAAAAGTCAAGAGTGTTTCAAAAAAGGAGATGGGAAAATTGACAAAAAATATTATTTTAAGTTCTATACAAAATAAATCTATTATTGTAGCAAAAAACGAACTATTAAAAATCAATGATGAATCATCAGCCTATGGATTAATTTTAACTCCACAAGATGTGGAAGAAATTATTAAATCAAGAGGTTACAGCTTAAAAAATTATGGAAGAATAGATTTGAATATGGATGTAACTAAAAAACTAATAAATAAAATCTATACATCTCAATATACAGATAAAGATGATTATGTAGAAATAATTAATGATTTACAAGATATTTTTTACTATTTAAAAAATGAAACTTTAGATGAGATAAGTGATAATGAAATTATAGATATTATAGTTGAATTTTATGAAAAAACTAGTGGAAGAATTGAAAATATACAAAACTTAACTGAAAAATTTGCATTAGAATATAAATTAGGAAGGATAAGTGAGGATGAATAATTTAAAATTTATTAGTAAAGACTTTAACTCTAGTAATCTTTCAAAATATCAATATACTATTTCTCTTATAAATGAATGCGTAAGGTGTGACATACTGCCTAAATTTTTTTTATATAATGTACAAAACAAAATAGGAGAAATATTGAAAGATATAATATTGAGATATACAAAAGGGGAAAGTAGCTCAGTTACAGTGGAAAAAGGGGAAAAACTTATAATTGGGATATGGTATACAATAGATGCATATATGAATACTTTGGAAAATACTAATTTAGCTATAAATATTTTAAAGAATGAAGAAGTTTCATATATTTATGAAAAAGGAAAAATAAAATTAAAAGAAGACTTCACACATACTAAAAACTTATATGAAAAAACATTGAAAAATCAAATTTACACTGATTTAAGAGCTTATAAAGATACTTTGTCTGGAATTTCTGATTTTTTTAAGTATTATAATTCAGAATTTGAACCAGATGAAAGTGTGGCAGACATAGATTATCCTTTAGCATTTGACGACTGGAATGTGGCAGGACTTTACTATATAAAAAATTATTTATGGAATCTATATTTGGAAAATGAAATCTGCAACAAATTCAATAATGATGATATTCATAAAATGCTAAAATCTTATGGAGATACTTATAAAATAGATTATAAAGATTTGCTTATTAATATTTTTGAAATGACAATTAATAATAAGGTTTTTTCTGTACTTTGCAATAATAACTCCTTGGAAATAAGTAAAAAGGATTATAAAAAATTAAACAATAGATTAAAAATTTCAAATGAAAATGAAGTAAAAGCCCTGGTTAGCTTATCTATAGACAAAATAATTAAAGATTATAATATTGGAGAATATGAGATAGTTTATTTAAAAAAATATGAAGATAATCTAATAAATCTTACATTAGATGCATTAAGAAGAGATAACCTAATAAATCTTTTAGTTGTAACAGATGAAATTAAAAATAATGAAAGTAAGTTAGTTATTGATGAAGAAAGTAGATTAGATGATGAGGCGTTTAGAGTAATAATAGAAGAAATTTTGGAAAGTGATAATATTTATGAAAAGATAAATATAATAAATAAGAAAATAAATTCAATAAAAGATTATATAGATATGTTAAAAAGTAATTGTATATTTGATGATGAATATTTGTTATTATTCATGTCCTTAACCAATTTAGAGCTAAGTATCTTAGGAAAATTTATATTTTATGGAGAATATAGAATGGAAAAATTAGATATAATAAAAACTCTTTCTAAGAAGTTAGACATAAATTATGAATGGGAAGAGTTGTATGTAGAATATCTAAAATCCTTAAGTGAAAATAAATTAATAAAAATACAAAATTTAATAAATGGAAAGTTGTAAGGAAAATAAGATAGATATATAATGTTTAATAAGGGACAAATTAACAATAATCTTTAGAATAGTTTATATTAAATAAGGTATAAAAGGAGAAAGTAAATGATTTATTTAGGGGAGAAAGAGGAAAAAGGGAAAGACACATCTAATGTGGTAATGGAAAAATTATTAAAATCTAGAACAATATTTATTTCAGGGGAGATAAACCAAGAATTAGCAGAAAAAGTAGCTACTCAATTATTAATATTACAAGAAATGGGTGATGAACCTATAAAAATATTCATAAACAGTCAAGGCGGACATGTGGAAGCTGGAGATACTATCCATGATATGATCAAATTTGTAAAACCAAAGGTTATAGTTATAGGTACAGGATGGGTAGCTAGTGCTGGAATAACAATATATCTTGCTGCTGACAAAGAAAACAGATATTCTCTACCAAATACAAGATATATGATACATCAACCCCTTGGTCAATGCAGAGGGCAAGCAACAGATCTTCATATAGAAGCTTTAGAGATTGCTAGAGTTCGTGAAAGAATAAATAAAATAATAAGTAATGCTACAAATCAACCATTAGAAAAAGTTAAAAATGATACAGATAGAAACTATTGGTTAAATTGTGAAGAAGCAGTGGAGTATGGAATAGTTAACAAAGTAATAAGTAGTTACCAAGAAATACCTACAGCATAAGAAAGAGGAGAGCCCTAGGAGGCTCTCTTTTAGTAAAAAAATAATTTGAATTATAACAAAAACAAGTTTAGGACTAAATAAAGAAAATTAATTGCCGTATTATATAAATTATAAAAACAAATTATAAATTGGAGTAAGATATGAGTGAAATTAATCAAATAGCTTTAAGTAGACTGCTACAGGCAATGAGTACTAGTGCAAGTCTAAATAGTAATAATAGTTCATCAAGTAATTCATCATATGACTTTCTTTCGGTCTTATCAAATAGTTTACTAAATTCTAATAATTTAGGAGGGTCTTGTACTTCTTGTAATGGTGCAGGAAATTTATTAGGTAATATTAGTAATTTAAATAATAATAATTTATATTCTAATGACTTAAATGCACTTACTACCCTTCTTGGAAGTATGAATTCTGATAGAATAAATGTAAACGTAAATTATGTAAAACCTGAAGATCTTAAGTCAAATAATGCTAATACAATAGCAAATATAGAAATATCAGTTGGTGATAGTAAAAAAACTGAAAATGTTAGTAATTCAACAAGCAAAACAAAAATGGACAAAGCCGTAGACTTACTAAAAGAACAAATAGGAAAAAAATATGTGTGGGGAGCAACAGGGCCAAATAATTTTGATTGTTCCGGGTTAACACAATATATTTACAAAAAAGCTTTGGGTAAAAATATACCAAGGGTTTCATATGAACAAAGTGAATATGGAAAATCTGTTAAGAAAAAAGATTTACAAGTAGGGGATTTAATATTCTTCGATACAATGGGAAAAGGAAGAGTAAGTCATGTAGGTATGTATATAGGCAACAATGAATTTATACATGCATCTAACCCAAGAGATGGAGTGAAAAAGTCAACTCTAACTGGATATTATGAAAAAAAATACATATGTGCAAGAAGACCATAATTTAAATTGAATAAAACATAAGGAATAAGAGAAAACTTTTATAGTATGATAAAAACATACTGTGAAAGTTTTCTTTTGTTTTTAACTATATTCAATAACAAAAAATTTGATTATCAAAACAAAATGTTGACATTAGATTAGTCAAATAATATAATTAAATTAACTATCGGTCGGATGGCCGACTTATTAAATGTGTAGTTTAAGGAGTAAATTATGAATAAAATAAAGATAATAACAGATAGCTCTTGTGATTTAAATAAGGAGATAATTGAAAAATATAATATAAAAGTTGTACCATTAAATGTTTCTTTTGGAGAAGATGTATACATAGATGGAGAATTGGATAATAAAGAATTTTATGAAAGAATGAGAAGTTCAAAGGAACTTCCTAAAACTTCATGTCCATCACCAGAAAAGTTTATGCAAAGTTACCAAGGTGATGAAGAGGTGATAGTACTTACAATAGCATCCGCATTGTCAGGTACTTACTCAGCAGCTCTTCTTGCCAAGAATATGGTGTTAGAGGAAAATCCTAATAAAAAAATAGCTGTAATAGATACAGAAGCAGGATCCATAGGACATGGCCAATTTGTAATAAAAGCTGCTAAGTTAATGAATGAAGGAAAGAATTTTGAGGAAATAGTAGATACAATTGAAAAATTAAAGAAAGATAAATTTTTCTATGGTTCATTGGAGACTTTAGAAAACGCTGTTAAAGGTGGAAGAGTAAGTCCAATAGCAGGAAAACTTATAAATGCCTTAAATATGAAAGTCATAATAAAAGTTAGTGGAGGTATTGTAAAACCAGTAGATTCAGCCAGAGGATGCAACAATTCTATTAAAAAAGTTGTAGGAAAAACCAGCGATATTATTAGTAGTGGAAAATGTACATCATTAGCTATAGCTCATGCCAACTGTTTAGAAAAAGCTGAAAAAGCTAAGGAAATGATATTAAAAAATCATACTTTTGAAGAAGTTATTATAACTGAAATTGGTTCAGTTATGGGAACTTATACATCAGAAGGTGCTATATTAGTAAGTGTATTATAAAAATAAATTTGATAGCTATCCATAATGATTATTATGAGATAGCTTTTTTATTTAAAAAATTAAAGATTTGAAATTGAATTTAAATGTATTTCCAAAAATTGACTTTGAATTTGGGATATAGTATGATTTTAATTGAATTTACAATATTTGGGGAGATATAAATAAATGTTAAAAATAAAATTTTTTGATGAAAAAGAAGATTTTTTACAATCAAAGAATGAAGAATATAAAAATTATACTTTGATATCTATCATAAGTTTGAGTATAGCATGTTTTCTTTTTTTTGGGTGGGACTATATAATAGATCCTCAAGGTAGTAAAGCGGTTTTTTTATTTAGAGTGCTTATGCTGTTAGCGCCTCTTATTTATTATATACCACATAAATATACGGATAATTACAAAATAATTTCAATCTCTGTATGTTTAAGTATGTTTTATATATTATTATTATATTTACTTGTAGTTAAAAAATTAGAAAATGGAGTGCACTATAGTATTAATGGATTTATAGTGTATAATCTAAGTTTGGTAACGGTTTCTCATAGTATGCCTTTTAAATATATTTTAGGTCACCAAGTATTAGGTTTTGTTGCTCCTGTTATTCTTGATCTATTATTATTTAAAAATACAATAAATTACAACATGTATATGCTAGTAATACCAATTATAATGGTATTATGTACTACAATATCTTATACATTGTACTTAAGTTACTATGAAAAGTATGAGTTGCAAAAAAAACTAAAGGGATTAGCTTTTATAGATAATTTAACACAATGTTATAATAGAGCAAAATTTTATGAAATAATCCATGAAGATAGTTATTTAAAAAATACAAATAATTTACCCATTTGTATAATGCTAATTGATATTGATGATTTTAAAAAAGTTAATGATAAATTTGGACATAAGGTTGGAGATATAGTTCTTCAACAAGTTTCAGCATGTATGAAAAAAAATTTAAGAGAAAAGGATAGTATATTTAGGTGGGGTGGTGAAGAATTTTTAATTCTTCTTCCAAATATTAATTATGAAGAGGCTTGTAAAATATCTAAAACTTTGGTAGAAGCTTGTAATGAAATGATAACGCCAGCGGGAAGAATAAGCATAAGCATAGGTTATGGAGAGTTTTTTCAAGAAGATATAGATTCTCTTATAATAGATGTTGATAAGGCATTATATAAAGCAAAAAGTAGAGGGAAGAATCAATCATGCCCATCAAATTATGACACATAATAAAACATAATATTTTATTGAATCTTATATATACCAATAATTATTTAAATTAGAAGTCTTGATTAAATGAGATATAGCATATATTTGGAGTATAATATAAGGGAATAGATAAAATTATTAAGGGGGTAAATTAATGTCTAAAAAGGTTTTGATAGTAGGTGGAGTAGCAGGTGGGGCATCTGCAGCAGCAAGGCTTAGAAGACTGAATGAAGATTTTGAAATTATTATGTTTGAAAAGGGAGAATACATATCATTTGCAAACTGTGGTCTTCCATACTACATAGGTGATAGTATAAAAAATAGGGGGTTTCTTCTTGTTCAAACTGTAGAAGGAATGAAAGAAAGATTTAAGTTAGACGTAAGAAACTTAAGTGAAGTAATAGAAATAGATAAAAACAATAAAAAAGTTAAGGTGAAAAACCATAAAAATGGACAAGTTTATGAAGAAACCTATGATAAATTAATACTTTCACCAGGGGCCATGCCTAAAATACCTGACATTAAAGGAATAAAATCTTGTGAAAATTTATTTACTCTTAGAAATATTGCAGATACAGATAAAATTAAAAATTATGTTGATATAAATAAACCACAAAAAGCTCTTGTAATAGGTGGAGGATTTATAGGCTTAGAAATGGTTGAAAATTTACATAAAAGAGGAGTAGAAGTAACATTGATTCACTCAAGAGACCAGGTTATGAAACCTGTTGACTACGAAATAGCAAGTGTACTTCATACTCATTTAATAGAAAAAGGCGTAAAATTAATATTAAAAGATAAACCTGAAAAGATTGAAGATAAGGGTAAAAGGGTCGTTTTAAAAAGTGGAAAAGAAATAGAAACGGATATGATTATTCTTTCCATAGGAGTAACGCCTGAAAGTAAGATAGCAAAAGAAGCTGGAATTGAAGTAAATGAAAAGGGAGCTATTGTAGTAAATAGCAAAATGAAAACTTCAAATGAAGATATTTATGCTGTGGGAGATGCCATACAAGTTATAGATTTTGTAAATAAAAAACCTACTATGATTCCTTTAGCATGGCCAGCTAATAGACAAGGTAGGTTAGTTGCAGATATATTATCAGGAAAAGACGTAGAATATAAAGGAACTTTAGGCTCTCTAGTAGCTAAAGTATTTGATTTAACTGTTGCAGCTACAGGCAATAATGAAAAAACCCTTAGAGATTTGGACATACCTTATGAAGCAATTCATATTCATCCAGCATCTCATGCAGGGTATTATCCAGGTGCAACACAAATTTCATTTAAAATGTTGTTTGATCCAAATACAGGGGAAATATTAGGTGCCCAAGGTGTTGGAAAAGACGGTATAGACAAACGTATAGATTTAATAGCAAACTCAATAAAAGCAGGATTTACAGTATATGATTTGCAAGACACAGAAGTTTGTTATGCACCACCTTACAATTCTGCAAAGGATCCTGTAAACATGTTAGGATACTGTGGTGCCAATATTATGGAAAACATAGTTAAAAATACACAGTGGTACGAAATTGAAGATCTAGTAAAAAATGAAGAATACATATTGGATGTAAGAGAAGAATATGAAGTGTCAAATGGATCTATAAAAAATGTTGTGAATATACCATTGGGACAATTAAGAGATAGATTAAATGAAATACCTAAAGATAGAAAAATATATGTATGTTGTCAAGTTGGCTTAAGAGGATATATTGCATGTACTATATTAAATCAATATGGGTATAATACTTCAAATATAGATGGTGGCTATAAAACTTATAGTAGTATAAAAAATGCAGAAAAATTAATAAACGCTCAAGATGAAAATGTAGAAGTAATTTTATAATTATAAAGAATAGAGGATAATAAATATCTTCTATTTTTTTATGGAAAAAATAGTTATTGGCATTTGACAATAACTGTAAATGGTGCTAGTATTTAATTAGCATATGCTAATAACAAAAGTAGGAGATGAAAGTATGACTAGTTGTAACAGCTGTCCAACTGCAGAGAAATGCACAAAGGACAAAGAAAGTTGTATGATAGAAAATAATCCTCTAAATAATGTAAAGCAAATAATAGGGGTAATGAGTGGAAAAGGTGGAGTAGGAAAATCATCAATATGTTCATTAATAGCCAAAACATTGAAAAAACAAGGATACAAAGTGGGCGTATTAGATGCAGATATAACAGGACCAAGTATTCCTAGATTATTAGGTGTAAAAGATAAAAGAGCTACATATGTTGAACATGGAATTTTACCTGTACAAAATAAAGAAGGTATAAAGATTATGTCCTTAAATTTAATTACAGATAATGAAGATGATCCAGTAATATGGAGAGGACCTATGTTATCTAATCTAGTTAAGCAGTTTTGGACAGATGTTATTTGGGAAGATCTAGATTATCTTCTAATAGATATGCCTCCAGGAACAGGAGATGTAGCACTTACAGTAATGCAATCCATTCCTATAAATGGTGTAGTTATGATATCTGTTCCTCAAGACCTTGTATCTATGATAGTATCAAAAGCAGTAAAAATGACTAAAAAAATGAATGTAAGACTACTTGGAGTAGTTGAGAATATGAGTTATATAACATGTGACGATTGTGGCAAGAAAATTAAGTTGTTTGATGGAGAGAGTACGAATAAATTTTTACAAGAAAATAACTTAAAGTTATTTGGTGAGCTACCTATGCTAAGTAGTATAAGCAAGTTGTCACAAGATAGTGGTGAAAAAGAAGATATAGATCAGGTATTTAATCCTATAGTTAAAAAAATAATAGATGAATTAAATTTAAATAATTAAAAAGGAGAATTTAAATGAAAATAGCAATTTCTACAAATGGAACTACAAAAGAAAGCTTACTAGATTCAAGGTTTGGAAGATGTAATTATTTTCAAATTTATGATACAGATACTAAAGAGTTTAGTGTGATTGAAAATAAAGGATTTACAGCAGCTGGAGGTGCGGGAATTGCTGCATCAAATCAGATAGTAGACGAAAAAGTTCAAGTGGTTATTACAGGAAGTCTTGGGCCAAATGCATTTGATATAATTAACGGATCTAATATAAAAGCATACAAATGTGCTAATTTATCAATGGATGAAGTTATTGAAAAGTATAATAATAAAGAACTTGAAGAAATAAACTCTTGTGGAGCTTCACATCAAGGATAGTATCTTTAATTTTTGAGCAAAGTAGTTGCCTGTGAAGCGGTAGCAAAATGATTTGCAAACACGTTGCTCAAAGGCATCCTGTTGGTGACAACAAGTTTTTCGCCGACACATCGCTCAAGGGAAGTGAATTTTTTATAGGAGATGAATTGACAATGAATATAGCTGTACTTAGTGGAAAAGGTGGCACAGGAAAAACAACTGTATCAACAAACTTATCTTTAGCCCTAAAAAGCAATTATATAGATTGTGATGTGGAAGAGCCTAATGGTTTTTTGTTTTTAAATCCCAAAATATATAATGAAGAAAAGGTTATGGTGGAATATCCAACTATAGATAAAGATAAGTGTACAAATTGTGGAAAATGCGTAGAGACATGTGAATTTAATGCTCTTGCAAAATCAAATAATAAGATACTTTTATTTGATAAATTATGTCATGGTTGTGGAGCTTGTCAAATAAGTTGTAAATTTGATGCTATATCATATGGAAAAAGAGAGACTGGTAAAATACAAAAAGGTAGTAGCAATGATTTAAATTGTATTAGAGGTGTTTTAAATGTAGGTGAGCCTATGGCTGTACCTGTTATTAAAACACTTTTGAAAAACCTCCCACAGGGTATCAATTTAATTGATTGTCCTCCTGGAACATCTTGCAATGTGGTAAATGCCCTTAATTTTGCAGATGTAGCAATACTTGTAACAGAACCATCTCAATTTGGACTTCATGATTTAAAAATGGCAGTAGAGCTTGTAAAACTATATAAAATTCCATTTTGTATAGTTTTAAATAAAGATGATGAAGAAAACAACATAATTAAAGAATATTGTAAAAATGAAAAAATCATCTTATTAGGAAGTATACCTTATGATAAAGAAGGAGCAAAAATATATTCAAAAGGTGAAATGCTTTACAGTGATTCAAATTATAAACACATATTTGACAAGCTTTCCAATAGATTAAAGGAGGTGCTACCTTGGAACTAGTTGTATTAAGTGGAAAAGGTGGAACAGGAAAAACAACTATAGCAACAGCATTAAGTGAATTAATTAATGATGTGACAAGAGTTGACTGTGACGTAGATGCACCTAATTTTTATCTGTTTTACAAAGGAAAAAACATAGAAGAAAGTAGTTTTGTTGGTGGCAAAAAAGCTAAAATAAATGAAGACTTATGCAAACAATGTAATAAATGTGAATTAGTATGTAAGTTTTCAGCTATTAAAAATCACAAAATAGATCCATTTTTATGTGAAGGATGTGGAGCATGTAAATTAGTATGCCCATGTGAAGCCATAGAATTAACAGATGAAAAAACAGCAGATGTATTTTTAAGTAAAGTGGATCAAGGAATAATATCTAGAGCAGAAATGGAAATTGGAAGTGATGGTTCTGGTAAATTGATAAGTCAGCTGAGAAAAAATGCATCACTAGCTAATGACAAGGATAGTTTTACCATAATAGATGGTTCTCCAGGAATTGGATGTCCTGTAATATCTTCCATAACAGGAAGTGACGCAGTACTAGTAGTAACAGAACCAACTAAATCAGGAATTAAAGATTTAACAAGGGTTGTAGAGCTTTGTAATTATTTTGATATTTTTACCATGGCATGTATAAACAAATATGACATTAATGAAGATGTGGCAATAGAAATAGAAGAATACTTAAAAAGTGAAAATATCAATCTTGTTGGAAAAATCCCTTATGATAACATGGTTGTAAAATCTATCAATGAACTAAAACCAATAACTAAATATGATGATAGCTTAGCTAAAAAAGCTATTGAAGATATGTTAAATAATATTAAAAAAATAATTAAAAATTAATGGAGGAATGTAAAATGAAAATAGCAGTTGCAAGTGAAAATAAGTGTGTAAGTGGTCATTTTGGCCATTGTGAAGGATTCGAAATATATGATATAGAGAATAATAGTATTGTAAAAAAAGAATTTGTTGCCAATCCAGGTCACAGACCAGGATTTTTACCAGTATTTTTAAAAGATTTAAATGTAAATATTATTATATCAGGTGGTATGGGTGAAACAGCACAACAATTATTTGTTGATAATAATATAAATGTAATAGTAGGAGCTTGTGGACCAACTGATGATATAGTAAATAAATATATTGATGGTACATTAGTATCAAGTGGTAGTGTTTGTAGAGAACACATGCATGAAGGCCACTGTAATGAATAAATAACATGAATGATATTGTTGTAAGAGTAGAAAAAATTTTAAAAGATAATGGCTATAAATGCACTATTCAAAAACTAGCAATATTAGAAGTATTAATAGAAAGTAAAACCCATTTAAACTCAAAAGAAATACACTATAAATTGAAAGATAAAAGAATTGGTCTTAGTACAATTCATCGAGCTTTAAACCTTTTTAAAACATTAGACATAGTCAAAGAAATAAATATCAATGGAGTGGGATATTTTGAATTAAAAATATTTAGCAAAGATCCTTTTCATATTCACTTTAAATGTTCTTAATGTAATAGTATAATTGATATTAAAAGTAAAAATGTTAATTTACAATGTTTAGAATTAAAAGATAGAGCAGAAATGGAAAATGATTTGGATATATATGACATAGATATTATTTTTACAGGACTATGTTCCAAATGTAAGGAGGAGTTTAGATGGCAAGACCAACAAAAGTTAGAATAGTAGATTTTTTCCCTGAGAGTACTTATTTTACTCCCATAGATAAGTCTAAATGTGAATTAGAGGAAGTAGTATTAAAATTAGAAGAACTAGAAGCCATGAGGCTTAAAGATATTGAAAAATTAAATCAAGAAGAGTGCGCAGAAAAAATGAAGGTATCTAGACAAACTTTTCAAAATATTATAGATTCAGCTAGAGAAAAAGTTGCAATCGCCTTAACTCAAGGCAAGGCAATAAGAATAGATGGCGGAAATTATAGAGCGAAATTTTGTAAATTTAAATGCCTTGATTGTGACAATATTTATGAGATAAATTATTTACAAGATAAAGAAATGTGTCCTTCATGCGGCTCTAAGAATGTACTTTGTAGTAAAAAAGCACATATATGTAAAATATGGTGTAATAAAAATAAATAGATATAATATAAAAGGATGAACTCATATGAGTTCATCCTTTTTGTATGCATGACAAGTTTTATATTTAAATAGTATTTTAACTAACCTTGCTAGAACAGCTGCTACAACTGTTACATGATGTATTGCTTTTGTTTGTGTATTTTGCTTTTGATATTAATTGTGTCATAGTTCCCATTGGACAATAAACACACCAAGATTTTGGTTTGTACAATAACATTGTTACTATTCCAAGGATTGTTGATGTTAACATCATACTATAAAATCCAAAGGCGAATTGAGCTACCCAAGGAGTTACCATACTAGTATTAGTCCATGCCCAAGGAACTTTGAAGGTCCAAATTAATTTTACAACTTCTTTTAAATTGTTTGTTCCATTAAATACTAAATAAGTATTGAATAACATTACAACGAACATTGCCATAAAAAACGTTAAAAATCCATATCTAAACCACTTACTTCTTAAAAATTTAGGTATATCTCTATTTTTTGATAATTTTAATTTGTTACCCATTAAATCTAACATTTGACCTCTACCACAGTAAGTGTTGCAATAAGTTTTACCATGACCAGTTAAAGAGATTATTAAAGGTATTAAGAAACATAATACACCTAGCCAACCAAATAGTATATTGAAAAACCCTAATGTTAAGTATGTGACACTTATTATCCACATATAATCTTTAAAAGTTTTTTTCTTTTTATTTTTATTCATAATTATTATTCCACCTCCACTTTTTCTATATTTATAACCGACGCAGGACATGATTTTGCGCATTTTCCGCATCCTACACATTTATCTAAGTCTATATCTGCAAATACACCTTGGTCTATGTGTATTAAATTAAAAGGACATACTTTTACACAAGTACCACAAGCTACACAGTAATCTTTATCTATAATTGCTTTTCTTTTTATCTTTGCCATTTAAATTTCCTCCTCAATGATTTAAAAGTATTATAATATTTTTATATATGAAATACAGTGATAAAGTCACTTTGAAGAAATTCTGTAGATTGTATATTGAAAAGAAAATTCAGAAAATTTTAAAAAATAGGTTGACATTAAACAAGAACATTCATATAATTACTGATATAAATTGAAATTAATAAATTTAAAAGCTTTGACGGAGACAAAAATGCTTAGTCTAATTAATTACAGAGAGCCAATGTTGGTGAGAATTGGTGTTAATTTAAGTATATAATGATCACTCCCAGCTTTCATGTTGAAAAGTTTTCCTTAGTAAATATGAACGTGTGCTAGCGTTACTTAGCTATAGTTAAGATTAGCCCTGACTAGAATAAATGAGAGGTAACCTGTATATTTTTTTAGGTTATAACTAAGGTGGTACCGCGGAATATAACTTTCGTCCTTATGAGCAAATAAATATTGCTTATAATGGCGGAAGTTTTTTTATTTGCAAAAATATATAAAAATCTACTCAGTTTCTATGTGTAACATGAAAAGTTAAGAGCTAGGCAAATTTTAAATAAAATTGTAAAGATTTAATAGGAGGTAATTTATATGAAAAGAAATGTATATGCAAGTTTAAATCAAGGAATGGATTCATTTTTAAGGGTTGCTATGACTCTTAGAAGAAAAGAACTGGAAGTGGAATCAATGAGTATGTGGGCAGAAAACTGTGGAATGCACTTAATAATTAATGACGAAACAACATCTTTAGAAGATGTAATAAACTATATGAGAAAACTACATGATGTATCGGATTTAGAAGTAATGTAATAACTAAAGGAATATGAAGCAATATCTATAAAGATAAATTCATAATTATAAATTTTAACTAAACGCAGGGGGGTAAATGAAAATGAAAATGTTTTATGAACAAGATGTAAAAATGGATGCTTTAAATGGGAAAAAAGTAGCATTACTTGGATATGGAAGTCAAGGTCATGCACATGCACAAAACCTTAGAGATAGCGGTGTTGAAGTAGTTGTTGGATTACATGATACTAGTAAATCGAGAGAAAAAGCTAAAGATGATGGATTTGAAGTGCTTAGTGTGTCAGATGCCACAAAAACAAGTGATATAGTAATGTGTTTAATGCCAGATACGGCTCAAAAGAAAATATATGATAAACATATAAAAGATAACTTAAAAGAAGGCCAAACGCTGGCTTTTGCCCATGGTTTCAATATACATTATAGCTTAATAAAGCCACCAGAATTTGTAGATGTAGTGATGGTAGCACCAAAGGGTCCTGGTCACTTAGTAAGATCTGTTTACAAAGAAGGAAGCGGAGTGCCTTGCTTATTTGCAGTATATCAAGACGCTAGTGGAAGGGCTAGAGATACTGTACTTGCTTATGCAAAGGGGATAGGTGGAACTAGAGCTGGAGTTTTAGAGACTACTTTTAAAGAAGAAACTGAAACAGATTTATTTGGAGAACAAGCAGTGCTTTGTGGTGGTTGTGAAGAGCTAATAAAAGCTGGATTTGAAACTTTGGTAAATGCAGGATATCAGCCAGAAGTTGCTTATTTTGAATGCTTACACGAAATGAAATTAATAGTCGATTTAATGTATGAGGGGGGACTTGAAAGAATGAACTACTCAGTTAGTGATACAGCTGAATGGGGTGGATATGTATCAGGACCGAGAGTAATAAATGATGCATCCAAAGAGGCTATGAAAGATGTACTTGAAGATATACAAAATGGGAAATTTGCAAAAGAGTGGATACAGGAAAATGAAGATGGTTGTGAAGATTTCTTAAATAGAAGAACTCAACAATATCATGCAGAAATATCGCAAACAGGTAGAACTTTAAGAAGTATGATGACTTTTTTAAACAAATAAGATTGATATAAAAGGGGGTAAATTAGGTGGATGGGTCAAGAGTAATATTAGAATGTCTTATAAAAGAAGGGGTAGATACTATATTTGGTTACCCTGGAGGAGCGGTAATACCTCTTTATGATGCTTTATATGATTATACAGACAAACTAAATCATGTTAGAACTTCTCATGAGCAAGGATCAGTTCATGCAGCTGATGGTTATGCAAGAAGCTCAGGTAAAGTTGGGGTATGTTTTTTAACTTCAGGTCCAGGAGCAACAAATGCAATTACAGGTATAGCTACAGCTTATATGGATTCTTCTCCATTAGTATGCTTTAGTGGTCAAGTACCTACAGCTTTGCTAGGAAAAGATTCTTTCCAAGAAATAGATATAACTGGAGTTACTTTGTCAGTAACAAAGCACAACTTTTTAATAAGAAAAGCAGAAGACTTACCAAAGACTATAAAAAAAGCATTTGAAATTGCTAATAGCGGGAGAAAAGGCCCTGTGTTAATAGATATTCCAAAGGATTTAATGTTGGCAGAAGTTGACTTTAATATGGATGATTATATTTCATCTAATTTAGAAAATTCTATAAAAAGAGAATATGAATTAAAAGAAGATTATGATAATAAAGAGAAAGTTGATTTAGCTTGTGATTTAATAAGAGAAAGCAAAAGACCTATAATATATGCTGGAGGTGGTGTAAAGTCTGCTAATGAGGAAAAATTACTAGTGGATTTTGCAAAGAAAATCGATACACCTGTATTAAATACAATAATGGGTCTTGGTAATATAGATAGAAGAGATGACTTATCTCTAGGTTTGTTAGGCATGCATGGAAGTAAAGAGGGAAATTTGGCCATATCTAACTCAGATTTAATAATAGCCATAGGAGCTAGATTTAGTGATAGAGTAATAGGCAAAAGCTGTGAATTTGCAAAAAATGCAAAGGTAATTCACATAGATATAGATCCTTCTGAAATAAATAAAAATATAAAATCAGAAGTTAATTTAGTAGGAGATTTATCTTCATTACTTAAGGAACTATACAATAAAGTAGAAAAAAAAGATAATTATAATTGGAAAAAAGAAATAAAGGCTTATGAAGATAAAGAACATATTATAGGTAAAGATGAATTCCATCCACAAAATATATTATATTTAGTAAATAAAAAAGTGGGAGATAATACTGTGGTAGTAACAGATGTGGGTCAACATCAAATGTGGACTGCTAAGTATTGGGACTTTACTCTTGGGAAAAATTTTATAACATCAGCAGGTCTTGGAACTATGGGATTTGGTGTGGGAGCAGCAATAGGAGCAAAACTTGGTGTTCCAAACAAAAATATAGTTTTAGTAACAGGAGATGGAAGTTTTAGAATGAATTGTAATGAAATGGCCACCATTTCAACTTATAAAATACCTGTTCTAATATTGCTTCTTAACAATTCTACTTTAGGTATGGTTAGACAATGGCAAAAACTTTTTTCAAAGAAACGATATTCTCAGACTGATGTGGATCCAAGTGTAGACTATGTAATGTTGGCAAAGGCTTATGGAATAGATGGTTACAAAGCAACAAATATAAAGGAGCTAAAGAATATTTTAAGTGAGGTAAATATGGATAAACCAGTATTTTTAGAGTGTGTAATAAATATGGATTACGATGTTTATCCAATAGTACCTCCTAATGAAACCTTATTAAATTTAATATGCAATTAAGATATGAAGGTGAGTTTATAGTAAGCTCACCTGTTTATTTTTGACAAATTAGTTACAATATTGAAAGAATTATGGAATTTATATTTATAAATGTGTTATGTTCAAATTAAAGCTTTTTAATAAGGGGGAAATTTGAATGAAGAAAAAAATATTATCTTTACTACTATCACTTATGATGATAGTAAGTATAACAGCATCGTCTTTTGCAGATGAAGTAAGAAATGTAATACCAAAAAATATAGCAATGGAAGATATTTTGGGTGATATCTTACTTAAAGAGGATTCTGAGTTAGAAGCTAAACTTACGAATATAAAGCTGGATACTGAAAAGAAATATACTGTTGATGGAGACTTATCATTAATCATGTATAAATTAAATTTAACTAGTGATACGAGTATAGACCTTAGTTATAAGTCAACTTCAAAAATGTTTGGTATTTCAGTGGTAAATGCAGACTCAGCAATGGAAGAAGATTACCTAATGAATTATAATGATATTTCACCTATTTGGGTTGATACAATGTCAAACCAAACAAGTAAAACATCTAATAATACAAATTTAAAATTGAAAAAAGGAAAGTATGTAATTGCAGTTGCTTCAACTAAAGGTGATTACACAGTTAGCGCAAACACAATAAAAAATTTAAAAACAATGTCACCATTTACTGTAAAAAAAGTACTTCCAGGTACTACTTCTTTATCAGGAACAGGTGTAGCTGGTGCAAAAGTAACTGTTATGACAGAGAGTAATAAAACATATACAACAACTGTAAAATCAGATAAAACATATAAATTAACTATTCCTAAGCAAGAAGAATATTCTAGAGTGTTAGTTAAAATGGAAAAATCAGGTTATGGCTCTAAGTTAGCTTTAGCTTGGGTAGAAAATGCTAATTTTTCTACATTTACTGTTAATCAAGTAAAAGCAAATTCAACAAAAGTAACTGGTAAAGGTAAAAGTGGTGCAACAGTAAGAGCCTATGTTAAGGGCAAAAAAATAGGACAAACTACAGTAAAATCAGATGGTACATACTCAATGAAGATAAAAAAACAATCTTCTGGAAAAAAAGTTTTAGTTAAAATGTATAAAACTGGTTATAATACTAAATCTAAAACTGTAACAGTTAAAAAGGTTTTTAGTAAAAAACTTACTGTAAACTCTGTAAAATCAACACAAAAGACTATAACTGGAAAAGGTTCAAAGGGTTCAACAGTAAAAGCTTATATTAATAATAAACAAATAGGAAAAGCTACTGTTAAATCAAATGGAACATACTCAATGAAAATAAAAAAACAATCAAAAGGGAAATCTATAACAGTTAAAATGTACAAAAGTGGATATTCAACATCTTCAAAAAGTATAAAAATCAAATAAAAGCTATAGAGTGCATTAAATATTTTTAAAAGTGTGTTGTTTTAACAACATGCTTTTATTTTTTGCTTATAATAGTTCATGTTTCGAACTATGCATTTTTATATTCAAAAATGCTATAATTACTTAAGAGAGATGAGGTGGTTGCTATGATGGATTTTAATGAAGATAGAGTTACACAAATATGTTCAAATTCTATAATATTTAAAAATTTAGAAAAAGATGCTATTAAAAAGTTCTTATCTTCTTTAGCATATAAAGTTGTATTTATAAAAAAAGGCGAAATGATTATAAAAGAAGATGATCATATTGACTATTTAGGAGTAATTCTAGAAGGGGAAGTTAATGTATGTAAGTATTGTCCTGATGGTAGTGAAAGTTTATTAGCTAAATTGCAAACTCATGAGGTTTTTGCTTTGGATATATTAGGTACACCATCTCAAAAAAGTTTTTACAATGTTTATACAACAAAACCATCCTTTATTTTGAAAATTGATAAAAAAATATTGGAAAAAGCCATAATTTCATCTGAACGAGATTCTTGTAATATCTATGAAAATATTATTACTTGTTTAGCAAATACTTGTGCAAAAAAATGTCATAAAATAGAATTAGTGTCTCAGCGAAGTATAAGAGATAAGATTATGACTTACTTGTTAATTCAAAAAAAGAATAAAAATTCTAATAAGTTTAGAATTTCTTTTGATAGAGACCAATTAGCTAACTACTTATGTGTAAATAGAAGTGTTTTATCCCATGAATTATCATTGATGCAACAAGAGGGAATTATAAAATTTAGAAAAAACGAATTTGAAATTCTTAAATAGTGTTGTTTGAACAACATACATAAAGTTATGGGTAGAGTATAATATAGTTATAAATACTTAATTAGTATTTATCTTGGTATAAAGGATTAAAAAATATTACTTGGACTTGGCCTACAATATGTTTACTAGAAAAACATATTAATAGCCGTATTATTAAAAAATCAAAATAGACTTAGATAGTATACTTGGCAGCTGTCTAAGTCTATTTTGATTTTTTGCAGTTTATTACATACAAGATATTCCCATAACTCCTGGTCCAGAATGAGAACATATAACGCATCCTATATTAACAAAATAAATATTTTTAACTTCTCCTTCTTTTTCCAAAGCTTCTTTCATTACCCCTAAATCGTCTTCATTGTCTCCACAACCTAAAATGATTGTCTTATCTTTTAAATCTTTACCAAATCTATTTACTATGGTTTTTGCCAAAGTTGAGTAAATTTGCTTTTTACCCCTAACTTGAGACTTTTGAGACACTAAACCATCCTTAACTTCTAAAATAGGTTTAATTGATAACAAATTTCCAAGTGCAGCCTTAGTAGAAGAAATTCTACCGCCCATTTTTAAATATTCTAAAGTATCTACAGAGAAGGCTACTTCAACTTCATTTTTATGTTTTTCTAAATTTGAAAGAATGTCATTAACAGAGTAACCCATTTCAACCATTTCACATGCTTTTATTACAAATAAAGCACTCCCTATAGATAAATTTCCCGTGTCAAAAATAGAAACATTGTCATGTCCGTCGTTTTTTGCTAACATGGCACTTTGATAAGTTCCAGATGCTATTGAAGATCCAGAGATATAAATTATTTGTGTATTTTCATCGTATTTTTCAAATACAGATTTAAATTGTACATAAGTAGCCTGAGAAGTTTTTGGCATACTATCACTTTCTCTAAGCATTTTATAAAAATCTTTTGTAGTTAAATTTTCTCCAGCTAAATATTCTTTATCGTTAAAAATCACTGTTAAAGGTACTATATCAACATTATATTTTTCAAGTATTTCTTGTGGCAAATCAGAAATACTATCACATACTATTTTTATCATTTCTTAATCCTCCAATTATTGCTTATTATAAAATATACTATCATCATGAAAAAATATTGTAAAGCCAAATTTTTGACATTCAAAATAAATTATGGTAACTTAATTTAAATGATTTAAATTAGTAATGAGATTTCTGTATAAGAAGGAATTGTGAAGTTAAAAATCGTACTATAATTAGTGTGTATAAAATGTATATTTCTAAACAGAAATGACTTGAAAAGAAGTAGGAGGAATAATATGAGAACAAAATTAAGTGACAGAAAGTTACCTAACTATTCTATAGCAGAGGAAAGATTTAATTACATATCTCATATAGTAGGTGGTGCTATTGGCATAATAGCTTTAATATTGTGTGTAGTAATCTCAGCATGGCATCACGATATAATGGCAATAGCAACATCGGTAGTATATGGAATAACAATGGTATTACTATACTCTATGTCGTCTATATACCACGGTTTAAAAGATGGAATGGCGAAGAGAGTATTTCAGGTTTTAGATCACTGTGCTATTTATATTTTGATAGCCGGCACATATACACCTATTGCACTTTGCGCTGTAAGAGAGGTAGATCCAATAGTAGGATGGAGTATATTTATTATAGAATGGTCGCTTGCCATAATAGCAATCATATTTAATGCAATTGATTTAAAAAAATATGCTGTATTTTCTATGATATGTAATTTAATAATGGGATGGGGAATAGTTGTAGTAGTTCCTGTAGCTATTAAGGCTCTTACTTGGAATGGATTTATGTATATTTTAGTAGGAGGAATATTCTATACAGTTGGAGCTGTTTTATATGGCATAGGCAGGAATAAAAGTTATATGCATTGTATTTTCCATGTATTTGTGTTGCTTGGAAGTATAGCTCACTTATTTGGAATAATGTTTTATGTATTATAAATTAGGGGGAGATATTATTGAGTAAAATTGCACTAATATCCTGTGCTAATGGAAAAAAGGCTGGATTTAATTTAGTTAAGGATATAGATAATGAAAGTCAATTATTTAAGCTATCTATGGACTATGGGAAAAAATTTGCAGATGAAGTTTATATATTAACTTCAAGATATGGCCTTGTAAAAGAAAAGGATTATACCATGTCTTATAATGAGTCGTCTAACTTTGCAAGTGAAATGGAAAATAGACTATGGTCACTGGAAATCTTGAAAAAATTGAACAATTTTACAAATATACATGAAGATGAATATATTATTTTATCAGATAATAACTATTACAAAAACTATGTGGAATTTTTAAACAATGTGGACATGCCTTTGGCGCACTTATCAGTTGAAGAAAAGATAAATTTTTTAAGAGAAGAGCTAAATGAAGAAAATAAAGGTAAGACTTCTTATGTAGAAAAATTACATATACTTTTTAATTCTATGAAAAAATATAATCACAATAATTTTGATGAAATTCCTTTTACCAATGGTATATATGTAGTTTTAGATAAAAAAGAAAAATACAAAGGCATGAATAGGATTGTAAGAATAGGCACTCATGATAAGGATAATAAATTAATTGTTAGAATTAAAAATCACTATAAAAATGGATTTAAAGATAGTAGCTTTTTTAGAAAAAATATAGGAAAGTCTATTTTACATTATAATGAACATGACTATTTATATATTTGGAATATAAACTTTAAAGATAAAGTTAATGAAAATAGATATTCTAAACTTAGAAATATGGAAGTAGAATCGAGTTTAGAAGAAAAAATTAGTAATTATATGAAAGATAGGTTTGAATTTGTATGTTTTGAAGTGGAAGACTTAAAAGACAGGCACAGACTAGAAGAAGGTTTAATTTCAACAATATATAATGATGATGAATTTGATAGTTCTCAGAAGTGGCTAGGAAAATACAGTCCTGTAGAGGAAATAAGGGATAGTAAAATGTGGGTATCAAAAATATATGATAATGCCAAATTAAACGAAGTTGAATTTAGAAAAGTTATAACTTTGTGTGTGAAATCAAATGAGGAAAGAGTAGAACTTAGTAAAGTGTAAAACAATAATTATTTATTACAATAAAAGAACTTATTTCAATAAGAATATACATCTTATTAAAATAAGTTCTTTTTAAGTTTAAGTTTATTTAAAATAGTAATTTATAAATTATTAATTATTTCTTTTAAGGCTTCAAATTCTTCATTACTTAATGTAATTCCTTTTCCCATTTTTTCATGATCTGGACCCCAGTCCCTTAAGTCATATTTTGGTTTAGCTCCATTCCAACTAATAAGATTTAGCTCTTTTGTCCATCCTTTAGTATTTTCAGATAACACTCCTAAATTTTCAACTATATCATATTTAAAATCTGCCATTTATAAAAACTCCTTTTTTTATAACATTTTATCATATATTTCTATTATTATAAAATATAGGATATTATAAACAATTTTATACTAAAATATATGTTCTTAAGTGTCAATTTTTATATAATTTTCATTATTAGGAACCTGAATATTTATTTTTCATAATATATATTATCCTTAAAAGGTAAATGTTAGATGTGGCTAAAATCACCGGAGGCAGGACATGAGAATAATAAAATGTATAGTGAATATTTTTTTGAAAAAAGTAATGTATAAATATAAAAATGTATCTTATATGGAACTTTCCATAGGTCTGGAAGAAGATGATTATAAATAGAAAAAGTTAGATTTGTCTAACTTTTTCTATTTAGTTTATGATAATTTTAACAAAAATGTTTATAATTAAATTGTAGGGTCAATAATAAAAAGGGATTTTATGCTTTTTTATAGAAAATGTATGAGAAGCTAATAATTTATTGTTGAAAGGGGGTTGTATATATGGACAGTATAGATAACAGAATTAAAATTGTAAAAGACGAAGTAATAGATATTAAAGTAGATGCTGTAGTAAATCCAACGGATGAGTGTTTTAGTGGCAGTGATGGACTGGATAAGTTAATTCAAAAGACTGCTGGACAAAAACTTAGGAAGAAGTTATCCAAAAGTGGAACTTGCCAAGTAGGTCATAGCATTATTACAAAAGGATATGATTTAAATGTAAAAAGTATAGTTCACACCTGCACACCTAAATGGGAAGGTGGAGATGAAGATGAATGTCATTTGTTATATTCCTGTTATAAACAATCTATAGATATGGCAGTGGAATGTGATAATAAAACAATAGCAATTCCTTCAATCAGTTCAGGAAATAATAAGTTTCCTTTAGACAAATCAGCTAATATAGCCTATTATGCAGCATGGAAAATGATAAAAAAATATGATTCTAAAGACCTAGAAACTATATATTTTTCATGTACAAATAAAAACACCTACGAATATTATAAGAAGCTTTCCCAGGATTATAAAGATATAGAATTTTCATTAGAAATGATTGAGCAATATAAAAAAATGGATAAATACAATCAATATAATTATACTATTGATGACTTTGTTAGAAATTTAGGAGTAGAAAATTCTTATAATATTTTTTTACTTAAAGAAGCATTTTTGGCAGGAAATATTGAATTGGAATTTATTGAAGAAACTGTAAAAGTGCTTAAACAGGTCTTTTTACAAATGAAAAATATGAGTAAAAACTTTGCTGAAAAGGTTTATATAGAAGAACTGGAATCAACGAAAAACATATTAAAAGAAATATTTAATACCATTGATTATGATACTATAGAGTATGCAAAAGAAAGAACAAAGGAATATTTTGTCCATGTAAATGATTATGTTTTTGAGAAAATAAACAATTCTTATAGATATTAATTATATAATTTAGTATTATTAATGATATTATAATATGTGTTTATAATGCATAAATGAAAGGAATTTTAATATGTCTAAAAAGAAGTACTATGCAGTTAAAGTTGGAAAAACACCAGGAATATATTTTACTTGGGCTGACTGCTCTGCACAGGTAACCGGTTATAAAGGAGCAAAATACAAAAGCTTTCCAACTATTGAAGAAGCCATGGCTTTTATTGGTGATACTAATACAGCAGTTATTAAAAAAGAAGAAACAGTTAAGGAAAAGTCATCAATTAAGAAAAAGACTACTACAAATACAAAAGAACTAAAAGAAGGTTATAACGTTAAGCCAATTAGAAGTACTGCAAAAGTTAAAACTTATAAATCATATATAAATCCAGAAGAAATTATTAATGATTATGAATTTATTGCTTTTGTTGATGGAAGTTATGATAGAGGAAATCAAATTTTTGGATCTGGAGTAATTGTACTTGACCCTAATAATAATTCTCATGATACCTACTACAATGCAGGATATGACAAATGGGACCAATGGAATATTGTGGGAGAATTAGAATCTGTAAAAGTTGCTATAAATAAGGCAGAAGAATTAGGAAAACAAAATATAGCTATTTATCACGATTTAAAAAATATAGCTTTATGGGCTAGTGGTGAGTGGCAGGCAAAGAATGAGTACACTCAGGAATATGTAAGATATATGGAAAAAATGAGTAAAAAATTGAATATTTGTTTTGTAAAAGTAAAGGCACATAGTAATGAAAGTGTGTACAATGATTTAGCAGATGAAGCTGCAAAAGGCGCTATTATAAAATATTTAAATGAAAATAAGTAAAAAATTTATTTTGAGCAAGGTCGTTGCCTGAAGCGATAGCGAAGGCATTTCGTTGGCGACATGAGTGAAGAGAATTTTATATAGTTTTAATTAATAATAAAAGGACATATAATATGTCCTTTTATTATTATAAATTAATATAAAATTTCCTTTAAAGATTTAATAAGATATCTATTGTCTTCTGGTTTTAAGACACATACTCTAAAGAAGTATTCATCTAGGCCGTCAAAGGAGTCGCAGTCTCTTATTATAATTTTTTTAGGTATCAACTTTTCTCTAAGTTCACTGGCTGTTATAGTTTTATCTTTTAATTTGCATAATATAAAATTGCCTTTACTTTCATAAACGTTAAGATTATTAAATTCACATAAAGAATTATATAGATAATTTCTCTCGTCTAAAATTATATTTATGCAAGTTTGGATATAATTATTGTCCGTGAACATTATTTCACCCATAGATGAAGCAATTACATTTATATTCCATAAGTCAAGATTTTTGTTGATTTGATTTTTTATATCTTCATTTCCAATTAAGCCATATCCTAATCTAATACCAGGTGTAGAGAAAAACTTAGAAGTTCCTCTAATTACAAATAAGTTATTATGTTGATCAACTAAGGATGTGGAAGAATAAATACTAGTATTTGTAAATTCAATATATGTTTCGTCTACCATAACAAAAGCATTGGTATTTTTTAGTATGATTTCTATTTCAAATTTAGAAAAAGAGAAGCCTGTTGGATTATTAGGATTGCATATGATGATTAAATCACATTCATGCTTGTTTATAAAGTCCAAAAACTCCACTGGATTTACTTTAAAATCATTGTGCTGCCTAGAAAAATATTTGATTACTTCGCAATCAATTTTTTTTAGCTCTTTTTCATACTCTGAATATGCTGGAGAAAGAAGAACAGCTCTCTTAGGAGCAATAGTACCTATAAAGGAAGATATAAGTTCTGTAGCACCGCTTCCTAAAACCATATTATCTTTATTACAATTGCAATAAGAGGATATTGATTTTTTTAATGTTGCATATTCTGGATCAGGATAAACTGATACCATATTTATATTATTAATTACATATTCCTTAGCTAAAGTTGATGTGCCAAATGGATTAATATTAGAGCTGAAGTCTAAAAATTCATCTTTTGAAAAACCATATTGTTTTGACAAATCATATAAATTAGCGCCATGATTTACACTCATAATTAGCCCTCCAATTTTTTTGATTCTTAATATAGTATAGTATAAATTAAATATACGTAGATATGTACAAAAATAAAAAGAATATTGTACTAATACAATATATGAAATATTTTACAAAAAAATATAATATAAAACACGAATGAAAATGCTTGAAAAAGGCAGAATATATGTTATAATAAACATGATTCATCATTACTGGGAGGAAATTATGTATAAATTAAATGGAGTTTTATACTCAGCAGAAGAACTGAAAAACAAAGTTAAAGAACTGGCAAGTCAAATAGAAAAAGATTATGCTGGAGAAGAGTTACTAGTAGTTGGAATATTAAAAGGTGCTAGTGTTTTTTGTGCTGACTTAATAAGAGAGATAAATTTAGATGTAAGAATGGACTTTATGGTTGTTTCAAGTTATGGAACATCAACTGCTTCATCAGGTACAGTTAAAATAATAAAAGATTTAGATGTGGATATAGAAAATAAAAACGTATTAATAGTAGAAGATATAATTGATTCAGGTTTAACTTTAAGCTCATTAGTTGCAGCTTTAAAAACTAGAAAACCAAAATCATTAAGACTTTGTACATTATTAGACAAGCCAGAAAGAAGAACATCAGATATTAAAGTTGATTATGTAGGATATGTAATTGAGGACAAATTTATAGTTGGATATGGGATAGATTACGCTGAGAAATATAGAAATCTTCCTTATATAGGTATTGTTGAAGATATATAAGAACATAATAAAAAAGGAGTATAAGAGTGAATCTTATACTCCTTTTAGCATATTTCAAAATGTAAATTATAAGAAAAATAACAAAATATTATATTTATTGTCAAAAGATATATATTTATTTTGAAAAATTATGTAAAATAGAGAAGAATAAGTATTTTATTGAAAGGTGGTAAATTATGGGATCTCAACTGGACATATTAATGTATTTACAAAGTATAAGAAATGAGTTACTTACAGGTATATTTACATTCTTTACTATATGCACAGAAGTACCGGTAATAACCGTATTAACAGGGGTAATATATTGGTGTATAAATAAAAAAGCAGGGCAAAGAACTATATTTGCTCTTTGTGGAAGTTTAAATATAAATGCAGGGGTTAAAAATTACGTTAAAATGCCAAGACCTATAGGTACAGATGGTTTACAATCTTTAAGAATAGAAACTGCAACAGGATATTCTTTTCCTAGTGGGCATACTCAAACGTCTACAACTTTTTGGACTTCTATGATGTACTTATTTAGAAAATCATGGATATATATTATAGGAATATTAATGATTATAGGTGCAGGAATATCAAGATTATACTTAGGTGTTCATTGGCCAATAGATGTAATTGTTGCATGGGGATTTGGCATAGTTTTAAGTATAATATTTATAAAATTATTTGACTACATAGATGATAGTAAAAATTACTATATATTAGTAGTTTTGATGTTGATATTTGGAGTTTGTACATATTTTATTGGTGGAGAAGATTTATACAAGATGTTTGGTCTTTATACAGGCTTTGCACTTGGTTACATGGTAGAAGATACTTTTATTAACTTTAGTACGGAAAATGAGACTAGAAGAAAAAATATATTTGCTAAAAATCCTTCAAAAAAAGAAGGCTTAGGCAAAAAAATACTTAGATTTGTAGTAGGGATAATATCATTATTAGCAGTTTATTTACTGCTTAATTATGTGCAAGATACTTTAATAGTTAATAAAACAGAGGAGATAATTAATATTATCAAATATTTTAAATATACAATTGTAGTATTTTGGGGTGTAGCAGGCGCCCCAGCATTATTTAAACTATTTAAACTAGCATAAATTTCCCTATTTATAAGGAAGGATGATTATTTGAAAACAGTAGTAGTAATAGGTGGAGGACCGGCAGGAATGATGGCAGCATCAACTGCAGCTGATAATGGAGCTAATGTTATACTTTTAGAAAAACAACATAGATTAGGAAGAAAACTTTTGATTACAGGAAAGGGAAGATGTAATATTACTAATGATTGTGATGTGGAAGAATTAATAGAAAATGTACCTACAAATGGTAAATTTTTATACAGTGCATTTTACACATTTACAAATTATGATGCAGTAAATATGTTTAATTCCCTTGGCCTTGCAACTAAAACAGAAAGAGGGAAAAGAGTATTCCCAGAAAGTGATAAAGCCTTAGATGTGGTTAAAGCTTTAGAAAAACAAATTAAAGATAAAAAAGTAAAGATTATATTAGACGCTAAGGTTAACAAAATTATAGCAAAAGAGAATAAAATAGAAAAAGTTATTTATAACAATAATGAAGTAATAACATGCGAAAGTGTAATATTAGCCACGGGAGGCATGAGCTATCCTCTTACGGGATCTACAGGAGATGGATACAAGTTTGCTAAGTCTTTAGGACATACAATAATAAGTCCCAAACCTTCTTTGATTGGTATTGAAGTTCAAGAAAATTTTGTTAAAGACTTAGAAAAATTATCCCTTAGAAATGTGGCAATAACTGTTATTAATAGCAAAAATAAAAAAATATATGATGACTTTGGAGAGTTAGAATTTACAAAATATGGTCTAGATGGACCTATAATAAAATCTGCTAGTTGTAGAATGAAGGATACTAGCAAAGAAAATTACAAAATTAATCTTGATTTAAAGCCAGCACTAGATGAGGAAAAGTTAGATAAAAGAATTATTAAAGATTTTACAAAGTACACAAACAAAAACTTTGAAAACTCATTAGATGATTTACTTCCAAAAAAACTTATACCAATAATAATTGAATTAAGTGAAATACCAAGACACTTAAAAGTAAATCAAATATCTAAAAAACAAAGGTTAAATTTAGTTCATTTATTAAAAAATCTTACTTTTACTGTAAAGAGATATAGACCAATAGAAGAAGCTATAGTAACTTCTGGAGGAATAAAAGTAAGTGAAATTAATTCCAGTACTATGGAATCTAAAATTATAAACAATCTTTTTTTTGCAGGAGAAATTATAGATGTGGATGCATATACTGGAGGATTTAATCTCCAAATAGCTTATTCAACAGCTTATTTAGCTGGTACCAATTGTTAAAAATTTTGTCAAAAATTGCATACATGTTAAATCTCAATTGTAACATAATAGTATTAGAAACAAATATTAAAAAAGAAAAGAGGTAATAACATGGCAACTAACAATAATAATAATACAAAGGTAGTTCCAGAAGCAAAAGCTGCATTAAATCAAATGAAATTAGAAATAGCAAATGAACTTGGTATGTCTAACTATCAACAAGTTGATAAAGGAAATCTTACAGCTAGAGAAAATGGTTATGTAGGTGGATACATGACTAAAAAACTTGTTGAAATGGCAGAACAACAAATGGCTGGAAAAGGTCAACAATAATTAAAAAATATAAATAATATATAGTTAAAAGTAGAGGTAAGTAAAAAGGAATTAGTTCCATTTTACTTACCTCTTTATTTTTATATTAATTATATTGTAAAAATCGTTCAAAATAGAAAATAAAGGTTATATTGACTAATAAAAGAAAATATATTAAAATAAATAATACTTTGATAAGGGAGTAGTTGGCACTGGAATTTCAGTGTAATAAAGTCAACATGCTGATAGTTATACTATCTGGCTTTATTTTGAATGATGAGACTTATCTATAGCAAAGCTATAGATGGGTCTTTTTTTATTTGAATTAGCAAAGATAGATGGTTGGATGTAGAAAATTTACAGTTCACACTGTGGCTTAATGAAGTTGATTTTGGGAAGAATATATCAAAGTAGAATTAAAATTTAATAACGGAAGGAAGGAAAAATATGAGTTTAATTGAGTTATTCATATTAGCAGTAGGACTTTCCATGGATGCTTTTGCCGTATCAATTTGTAAAGGATTATCACTTAGAAAGGTTACTTTTAAAGAGTGTGGAAAAGTTGGTCTATACTTTGGAGGTTTTCAAGGAGGAATGCCTCTTATTGGATTTATACTAGGAGTACAATTTAAGGACTATATAACTAACATAGATCATTGGATAGCATTTATTTTATTATCATTTATAGGAATAAACATGATAAGAGAGTCTATGGAAAAGGATGAAGATGGTGGAATTGTAGATTTAACAGAAGCAGCTGTAGGAGAAGAAGAAGTAAATCAACTTGGATTCAAAAACATGATTATGCTTGCTATTGCTACTAGTATAGATGCTCTAGCAGTAGGTGTAACATTTGCATTTTTACAAGTAGATATTATACCGGCTGTGTCATTTATAGCAATAGTTACGTTTATTTTATCTGCCATAGGCGTTAAAATAGGAAATGTATTTGGAACAAAATATAAATCAAAAGCAGAATTTGCAGGAGGGGCTATTTTAATATTAATGGGTATTAAAATATTATTAGAACATTTAGGTTTTTTCCCATTTGCATAGAAAAATAAATAAAAATACATGTCTTGGTTAAAATAACTCTAGATGTAAAATATTAAATACATAAGGAGTGTTATTATGGCAGTATTAGATTTTAACAAAATTAAACAAGACTTTATTAATGCAGATGTAGATGGAAAAATAAGAATATATACTACTACAGAAGGATTAAGTGTAGAACAATTTAGAGAATTATTAAGATATTATCCTATACAACATTTATCTAAGTTAGAAAAAGCTATGGGATAAATAAAAATTGAAATTTTAAAAGCACTACTAAAAATTAGTTTAGTAGTGCTTTTTTTTTAACTAAAATTAGTTTTTCTTATGTAATTATAGATTCTCTCATTGCCCAATTCAATATCTCCTGTTTCAACATATTGGATAATATTGTCCATATCATTGCCATTTAGATATTGCATGGGAATAATTAAATCATAGCCTTCATCTGATAAAAGATTTTTGAGTTTTACTTTTTGAGAAATGTTGGGTGGGGATACTTTCTTCTTTTCTTTTTTTCTTTTGCGACAAGTTGCTAAGTTTTCATTTTGCATATCAATAAGAGTATTTATGTATTCTATGTAAGAAGATTTAAAATCCTCTTCCTTTAATAGATCTTCGCTTAATATATCATTAATATAATCATCGCATAAAATATTTTGTGCAAACTTATCGGCGGTTAATTTGCCAGTAACTATCCCCTTTTGGTACTTTCTCAAAATGCTTTTGGTGTGACTATAAAGCTTATTGCGTGTTTCTAAGTCTAATTCTCTTATTTCCATAAGGGATCACTCCTATTTTCATAATAAGTTCTTATATGTTATTGTTGCCATATTTAAAGTTTGCATACTTTAAAACCTAAACTCAATTAATTAAGAAAAACATAATTATATTTTGAATTTTACACATAATAAAGTAGATAACTTTAGGAGGTGAATTTTATGGAAAATGGAAATTTAAAATGTAATGCTACTAATTGTGCCCACAATGAAAGTTGTGAATGTAGAGCAGGAGCAATAAATGTTGCAGGACGTGAAGCAGTTACAACTAGCGAGACAGGATGTAGTTCTTTTGTTGATGAAGCAAATGGAGGATTTACAAACTGTGCAGATTGTGGATGTACAAAGCCACAAAATATAAAATGTGAAGCTTGCAATTGCAAATACAATGAAAATGAATGTTGTACAGCTGACGATGTTAGAATAAATGCAAATGATGCATCTTGCGAAACATTTGTACAAAAATAATAAAAATTTTCTATAAGTTAATATTTAAAACAAAAAAGCCCTTTTGGGCTTTTTTATTATATATAAATTATTTTTAAAAATGCAGAAAAATTCATAATTTAAGTCTTAAAGTATATAAATTCAATATTTTACCAATAATATAAATAAATATTAAGAGGAAGTGAAATTATGATAAATAGTATAATTAAGCTGTTTTACTCAGAAGTGGTAAAGACAAAAATGAGCAATATGCCAAACAAAGATTATGAACTTAGAAAAGGATGTAGGGAATTTAGAAATATTACATTAAAAATAGATAGCTATTTATTTAAAGGATTAAAAATAATTTTAGCACTGTTTATCCTTTATTTATCATTTAGTGTTAAAATACTTCTTGGTGTAGGAGTATTATTAGTAGAAGTAACTTATTTAGTTTATAAAGTTAGTTATGAAAAGCATGTAAGAGAAGCAATTAAAAATGTAAAAAACAATATAGAAATATCAGCAAATAATTTTATTAATGAAAATGGAAAGAGAGGAATTAATTTATTAATAACTCTTATCATTATAAGTTTGCTTACAGGGTTTAATTATTTTATAGGCATAAGTTTTATAATAGTATTTATTTATACAGTTAGAAATATATACGAAGGATTTAAGCAATAAAAGTATCTATGACCTTTAATTATAAAGTTGAATAAACGAATATTTTGATTTTGGGTATATAAATGAATATACCTATTTTTTATGCAACTAGATTTAAAGACAATATATGAAGTATAATTAAATTATGGTGATTGAAATAACAATATATATTTATTGCTAAAGATGCAAAAAGGCAATTTATCTATATAAATAAATAATATTATGTTACAATAAGTTTTATAAAAAAGTAAATCTTATATGAGGGAAGGGTGTATACTTATGACCAATATTAATATGAAAATTAAAAATTTAGTAGATATATCTTCGTTAGTTACAGAATCTACTAATTTTTTTGATATAAAGGATAAAATAATTGAAAAAATGCTTGAAGTGGTTTTTCCCAGAAAAGCTTGTGTTAACTTATTTTATAATAGTGATTATAAGCATGCCTACTTAGTATGTTCAAATAGTTTAGATTACATAAGAGAAACTTTTAAACCTGATGAAGCTAAAGGCGTAAAGTTTGATTTTTATGAAGATTATCCGCAGTACATTCATGATGCAGTAGAATTTAAGAAAATAATTTATATAAAAAATGTATTCGAAGATGAAAGAGCTGTAAAGGAAAGAGATTTAGCAAAGCTTGAAAAATATACAGGAAGAGTTGTATTTCCTTTAATATATAATAAAAAAGTAGTAGGTTTTATGACATGTTTCTTAGATGAAGACGATATTTTGAAAGATGAGGATATAGACTTTGTATCTTCTATAGCTTCATTAATTGCCTTATCTATAGAAATAACAGAAAAAAATAGCCAAAAGAATTTTGTGATTGATAAACTTAGAAGTTCTCTAGAATTAATAAGTGAAGCTACAAGAAAACTTTATCAAAATAAAAATATAGATGAGTTCTTAGTCCATTTAAGTGATATAGCTAAAAAAACTACAAAGAGTCAAGATTCAGTTATACTAATAGACAAAAATAATTGTAAAAATAAAATATTTAGGTCTTACTGCAAATTGGATGAAAAAGATTTTAATATGGAAGATACGGTTAATTTGCTTTTATCAAAAAATGTTCAAGGACAGTATGTAAACGATAGAGAGCAATCAAAAGATATAAACTTAAATGTAGATACATATATTTTTTATAAATTGTCTAATGAATCGGAGTCTATTGGCGTGATTTTATGTACAGATGGAAAGAAATATGAAGATGATGATTTAAATATATTGAGTATATTATCTAAACAGGTTACAGTTGCTATGCAACTTTATGACTATAGTGAAAAAAATGTAAAGCATAAGTTAATTGCAAAAGAATTAAATATTCTTAATAAACAACAAAAACTTATAATGAACGATAGTAAGATGGAATGTAATAATGAAAAAGAATTGGAATTTTATCATAGACCTGCAACAGTTGTAGGTGGAGATTTTTATTATGCCCACAAAATTGATGATAAAAGAGTGGCTTATATTATTGCAGATGTTATGGGCCATGGTATAGTGGCAAACTATATGGTTGCCATGATTAAAGGTGCATTTAAAACCTTATGCTATCAATACAAAACACCTGGAGAAATAGCAACTTATCTAAATAAAATATTATATGATGAGTTTGATAAAATGGGTGTATTTGCTACAGCTTTAATAAATGTATTTGATACGGAAAGAAATATATTATCTGTTTCTAATGCAGGTCATTATAGTCCTATAATTATTGATGAAAATGGCCAAGTAGTGGAGAGTCTTAATTGTAAAAAGGGAATTCCTATAGGAGTATTACCTGAGGGAGAGTATCATAGCAATACTTTTAGTGTAGAAAATTATCCTATGATATTTATGTTTACAGATGGGATTTTAGAAATTAAGAATAATGCTAAGGAAGAGTTCGGTGTTGATAGGTTGAAGCGTTTTGTAGAAGATAACTACAAAAATAATAAAAATAGAATTGTAGAGAACTTAAAAAAAGAAGCAGAAAAATTTACTGGAAATGACAATTTTGATGATGATATTTTAATTTTAATGTTAAAAAATATTTAGGAGGGATTATGGATAAACATAATAAAGTTTTAATTGTTAATGGTAGTCCAAGAAGAAGTAAAAATTGTAGTAAAATAATTGAAAATATAACTAAAAAATTAGAAGAAAATAAGATTAACTACGAAGTATTAAATATTTATAAAATGAATATTGACTACTGTACAGCTTGTGGATACTGTGAAAGAACAGGAAAATGTATTATAAAAGATGACATGACACCACTATATGAAGCTTTTGATAAATCTATAGGAACTATTGTAGTAAGCCCTATGTTTTTCCAAAGTATTTCTACAAAGGTGAAAACATTAGTAGATAGAACACAGGTGTTTTACTCAAGCAAATACATATTAAAGAAACCATCTATAGATGTAAAAAAAGAACGTAGAGGAATGTTTATAGCTGTGGGAGGCCAACCTGCATATGAAAATCAGTTTTTAGGTGGACAACTTGTAATGGATTTGTTCTTTAAATGTATCAATACAAAATTAATTTCAAATGTTTACATGAGTAATAGTGATGAGGTACCATTTGACGAAAATAAGGTATTTCAAGAAGAATTAAGTGGGGTGGTGATAAATTATATAAATGAAATAAATGACCTTATATAAGAATAATAAAATTCATAATTAAGTCGCTTATTTTGGAGGGAGAGTTATTGAATTTAGAACTGTATGAAATATTAATGAGGGAAATATTATTAAATATTGATGAGGGGATACATTTCATAGATAAAAATGGAAAAACTATAATTTACAATGACTACATGGAAAAAATAGAAAAAATGAGTAAAAATTATGTGATGAATAAGTCGTTTATGGATATTGCTGATGAAATAAATATAAAAAATAGCACATTATTAGAGGTATTAAATAAAAAAAAGACCATAAAAAATAATATGCAAAGATATGTTGATAAAAATGGAAAAGAAATAACTACAATAAACACTACAATCCCAATTATAAATGGAAATGACTTTATAGGTGCTTTAGAAATATCCAAGGATGTTACAACAATGGAAACTATGTCTGAACAAATTATAAACCTAAAAAAAAACTCAACAAATAAAGAAAAAAAAACATACAGAAGATATAGGTTTGAAGATATTATAGGAAACAGTAAGTTGATGAAAGCCTCCATTAAAAAGTGTGAGAAAGCCAGCAAGTCAGATGCATCAGTTTTTATATATGGAGAAACTGGAACGGGCAAAGAATTAATTAGCCAATCTATACATTATGCTAGTAGTAGAAAGCAATATCCTTTTATAGCACAAAATTGTGCAGCATTACCAGAATCTTTATTTGAAGGAATTCTCTTTGGAACCATAAAAGGAGGATTCACAGGGGCGGTAGATAGACCTGGTTTATTTGAACAAGCGGATAAAGGAACTTTATTGTTAGATGAAATAAATTCAATGCCAATGATGTTACAGGCAAAGCTACTTAGAGTATTGCAAGAAGGTTACGTTAGAAGAGTTGGAGGAACAAAAGATATTCCTGTTGATGTTAGAGTTATAGCAACAACAAATGAAAGTCCAACTCAAATATTAAATGAAAACAAAATAAGAAAAGATTTATATTATAGGCTAAATGTAATAAATATAGAAATACCACCATTAAGAGAAAGAAAAGAAGATATCTCCTTGCTTTGTGATATGTTTATTAAAAAATATAATAAAAAATTGAATAAAAATGTAAAAGGTATATCTTATGATAGTATTAACTATTTAAAAAAACATAACTGGCAAGGAAATGTAAGGGAATTGGAAAATGTAATATATTCTACTATGAGTATGATGGATAATGAAAAAAATATAGTTCCTGAAATGATTCATTTAAATGAATACTATTATTTAAAAGAAAAAAAAATAAATGAGGAGTATTCTTTAGACGACTTAGAGTATAAAACATTAGATCATATTATAGGAGATGTTGAAGAGGGATATATAATAGAATCTTTAGAAAAGACTGGATATAATGTTAGTAAATCAGCAGCTATTCTAGGAATAAATAGGCAAAACTTGCAATATAAAATGAAAAAGTATAATATAAAAAATTTTAATAAATAAAAAGAGCAAAAAAATTTGCGTAAGAGCAAAATATTTTGCTCTTTTTTTTATTTGAAAAAACTAATTAAGGAAAAACATAAAAGTAAAAATAATAAATATATGAGCTAGACAAAAGGTTTGAAAAGAAATTAAGATTGATAATTTAAAGTTGGCATAGTTTGTGCTTCATAAAAATGTAAGAAAATTAAAACAATTTATTTGGGAGGATATAGTTATGAGAAAAGTAAGAATAGGAATTTGGGGATTTGGAGCAATGGGAACAGGAATGGCTAATATGATATTAAAAAAAGAAGGTATGGAAATTACATCAGTTTGTAGTAGAAGTACTGCAGGTAAAAGCATATATGATGTTTTGCAAATAGAAAGAGGAAATAGAAGTGAAGTTATTATAAATGGTAATTATAAAGAAGCTTTCACAGAGAAATGTTGTGATGTTGTTTTATTAGCAACTGACTCTTTTACAAAAAAAGCTTTTGATAAAATAATTTATTTATTAGAGAATAAAATAAATGTTATATCTACGGCTGAACAAATGGCGTATCCACAAGCTGATGACCCAGATTTAGCTAAAAAAATGGATGAAGTTGCCAAAGAAAATGGTGTAAGTGTTTTAGGAACAGGAATAAATCCAGGTTTTGTATTAGATTTATTGGTTTTAGCTTTATCAGGAACTTGTGAGGAAGTTGATAGCATAAGTGCTAAAAGAGTAAATGATTTATCTCCATTTGGAAAAGCAGTTATGTCAGAACAAGGAGTTGGTGTAACTAAAGAAGAGTTCTTAAAAGGTGTAGAAAACAATACAATAGCAGGTCATGTTGGCTTTGTAGAATCAATAAATATGATTGCAGATGGATTAGGATGGAAGTTAGATAAAATAGAGCAAACAAAAGAGCCAATAATGACTACAGTAGATAGAAAATCTAAATATGGAGAAGCTTTATCAGGAAATGTTGCTGGTTGCAGACAATGCGGATACGGATATGTAAATGGAGAAGTTCTAGTAGAAATGGAACATCCACAACAAATAATACCGGAAGCTGAAGGAACTAAGACAGGAGACTACATATCAATAAAAGGAATACCAAATATAGATTTACAAATAAATCCTGAAATACCTGGAGGAATAGGAACTTATGCAATGATAGTAAATTCTATACCTTTAATAATAAATGCAAGACCAGGTCTAAAAACTATGTTAGATATACCAGTACCTAGAGCAATAATGGGTGACGTAAGAGATCAAATAGAAGTTGAATTAGAAGAAGATGTAAAAGCAGAAATATAAAATAGAAGTTAAAAAAATAGATAGTGGTTAAAGGGGGAGAACGAAATGGATGCTAAATGCAATGATTGGGTTATCATACACAACCTAGTATTAACTCCTGATGAAAGAGCTCCACAAGTTCCAGATGATACTAAAAAAGTGCCGTTGGAAATGTGGGTTAAAGGATTTATACAAAAAGATGCTAATGTAGGGGATTTAGTTGAAGTGAAAACTATAACAGGAAGACTAGTAAAAGGTAATTTAGTTCAAGTAAACCCATATTATACTCATGACTATGGGAAGTGTATACCAGAGTTACTTCAAATAGGAATTCAAGCAAAGGAAATATTATTTGGAGGTGAGGATAATGAGTAGTAGTGTTTTAGAAAAAGATATGAGTTATGAAGCTGTTATGGGAAGAAAAAATGAAATAATGAAAAATGCCATAGGAATAGATTACTCATCTTTTGAGAAAGATGGCATTGGATTTGACTATGAAAAAATGATGAGTGAAACTGGATACACATTGGAAGAAATAGAATCTATTCAATCACAATATGCAGTAGGAAACACTCCTATAATAGAACTTAAAAATTTAACTGCCTTAGCAAGAAAATGTGCTCCAAAAGGAAAAGGAGCTAGAATTTTTATAAAAGATGAGGCAATGAATGCTTCTGGTAGTTTTAAAGCAAGAAGAGCAGCTACTGCTGTATATCATGCTAAAAAAATGGGATACAAAGGTGTAATAGCAGCAACTAGCGGGAATTACGGTGCAGCTGTAGCATCTCAAGCAGCTATGCAAGGATTAAAATGTATAATAGTACAAGAATGCTATGATTCTAAGGGAATAGGTCAACCAGAAATTATAGAAAAAGCAAGAAAATGTGAAGCTTATGGTGCAGAAGTTGTTCAATTAACAGTTGGACCAGAGTTATTTTATACATTTTTAGTTTTACTTGAGGAAACGGGATACTTTAATGCCTCTTTATATTCACCATTTGGTATAGCAGGAGTTGAGACTTTAGGAGATGAACTGTCTACTCAATTCAAACAAAAATATGGCAAGAACCCTGATGTGGTTGTTTGTACTAATGCAGGTGGCGGTAATCTTACAGGTACAGCAAGAGGTTTGATAAAAGCAAATGCATTAAATAGTCAAGTAGTAGGAGCTAGCGTTGACTTAAAAGGATTACATATGGCTAGTGACAGTCAGTTTAATAGAAAATCATTTACTACAGGACATACAGGTTTTGGAATACCATTTTGTACATGGCCAGATAGATCTGATGTTCCTAGATCAGCAGCTAGACCACTTAGATATATGGACAGATATGTACTAGTTAAACAAGGAGAGGTATTTTATATAACTGAGTTGTTGGCACAGTTGGAAGGTATTGAAAGAGGACCTGCAGGAAATACATCTTTAACTGCAGCATTTTCTTTAGCACAAGAATTAGATGAGGAAAAAATGATAGTAGTTCAAGAAACTGAATACACTGGAGCAGGAAAACATATTAATCCTCAACTTACTTTTGCAAGAGAAAATGGAATAGAAATAAAATTTGGCAATCCAAAGGATGAAATAGCTGGTAAAAATTTAATTCTACCTCAAAGCCCAGAACTATTAAAATGTGTAGATGTTGATATTAATAAAATAAGAAAATCTTATATAAAAAATTGTGTTCTAAACAATAAAATAAATGATGTTAATAATTTAAGCAATGAAGACATTGAATTTCTAATGAAAGAGACAAAGAGCTCTAAGGAGTTTGTAATAGAAGTTTTAGATAATTTGAAATAAGAGTTATTAAATAAATATAAATAGGTGAAAACCATAGTTTAGTGGTAAATAAATGAGGGGGATATATATGGAAAAAAGACAAGATGATTTTGAAGTTAGAAGAAAGCATCTTCAAGAGCTAAGTGATCAACAACTAAAGGATAGATTCTGGCAATTAGCAAGCCAAATAGTTGATCCAATGGTAGAACTAGGCAGAAAAAATACAACACCATCAATAGAAAGATCTATTTTGCTTAGAATGGGATTTTCTTCTCTTGAAGTAAAACCAATACTAGAGGGAGTTATGGAAAGGGGATTAATAGGAAAAGGTGCTGGTCATGTAGTTTACAAATTAGCAACAAACAAGGGTATAACAGTTAGAGAAGCAGGGTTAATGTTAATAAATGGAGAAGGTTGGGATGAAGTAATAGAATTGTTTCATAACAATGAAAAACCAGGTAAGGAAGTAACTGTAGAGGGGGGAAATTAGAATGCTAAAAGAAAATAAAAAATTAGATATAGATTATATTCTTAAAGATCTAGATAAATATAGACCAAAAAGAAGAGGATGGACATGGAGAGAACATGTAGAAAATCTTGAAATGGGTCCATTTGAATATAAGCAAGCTACAAAACCTCTAACAGATGGCGTTGCATTACCATCAGCTAAATATTTTAATAATATAGATCCTCAGCCTGTACCTGTTATAACTACTGAAATTGCATCAGGAAGATTTGAAGATGATATAAGAAGAATGAGAATGGCAGCTCACCATGGTGCGGATCACTTAATGGTTATAAGAACTGCTGGACAATCACACTTTGATGGTCTTATAGAAGGTACCCCTCAAGGGATAGGTGGTGTTCCAATAACAAGAAAGCAAGTTAGAGCTCAGAGAAAAGCTCTAGATTTTATAGAAGAAGAAGTAGGAAGACCCATTAATTACCATTCCTATGTAAGTGGTATTGCAGGGCCAGAAGTAGCTGTAATGTTTGCTGAAGAAGGAATAAATGGAGCTCATCAAGATCCACAATATAACGTTTTGTATAGAAATATAAATATGATAAGATCCTTTGTTGATGCCTGTGAAGCTAAACAAATTATGTCATTTGCCAATATGGCTCAAATAGATGGAGCTCATAATGCCAATGCAACTGCTAGAGAAGCTTGGAAGGTAATGCCAGAACTTATGGTACAACATGCCTTAAACTCTATTTTCTCTGAAAAAATAGGAATAGACAAATCTAATATATGTTTATCAACAGTTCCTCCAACAGCTCCTCCTGCACCTTGTTTAAGAATTGACTTACCTTATGCTGTTGCACTTAGAGAATTTTTCAGTGACTACAAAATGAGAGCTCAAATGAATACTAAATATATGGACTCATCTACTAGAGAAGCAACAGTTACTCATGTTTTAAACTTATTAACATCTGTATTAACTAGAGCAGATGTGCAATCAACTATAACTCCTGACGAAGGGAGAAATGTCCCATGGCATATTTATAATATAGAAGCATGTGATACAGCAAAACAAGCCTTAATTGGTATGGATGGGCTTATGGATATGATAGAACTAAAGGATACTGGTGAATTAAGAGATAAGGCGAGAGAAATTAAAGAAAGAGCTGTACTTTACATGGAAGAAATCATTGAAGCTGGTGGATATTTTGAAGCTGTTGAGCAAGGATTCTTTGTTGATTCAGGAAATTATCCAGAAAGAAATGGAGATGGAATATCAAGAAAAATAAAAGGAGGAGTTGGAGAAGGCACTGTTTATGAAAGAGACGAAGACTATTTTGCACCTGTAACTGCTCACTTTGGATATAATAATGTAGCTCAATATGACGAAAATGCTATAGATAACCCAGCTTCATTAATTGGAGGTTCTACCTTTGAAAATCCTGAAAAAATAGTATATATAGATGAACTTGATGATTTTGACAATGTTGAAACGAGATTGAAAGAATCAGAAGAATATAGACTTGGAACTAAAATAAAGCCGGAGATGGAATGGTGTGCAGACGGTATAGTTATGATAACAATGATGCTTCCAACAGACAAAAGAACAGCTGAATTTGCAGCCCTTGAATTTGGTAAAAAGATGAATCTGGAAGATATTGAAGTTATAAGTAGAGAAGTTATGCACGAATCTGAAGGTACTAGAATTGAAATGAAAGGTAAGGTTCCTTTTGATATAGATATAAATAATTTAGTTATACCAGAAGAACCAAAAGTATTAAATGATGAAGAAATAAGAGAAGATATAGATGCTAAACCTATGAAAATTGTTGCAGCAACAGTGGGAGAAGATGAGCATTCAGTTGGACTAAGAGAAATAATAGATATAAAACACGGTGGTATAGAAAAATATGGTATAGAGTGTCATTATCTAGGAACGTCAGTGCCAGTAGAAAAATTAGTGGATGCAGCAATAGAGTTAAATGCTGATGCTATATTAGCATCTACAATAATAAGTCATGATGATATACATTATAAAAACATGAAAAAGTTACATGAGTATTGTATAGAAAAAGGTATAAGAGATAAAGTAATGATCGTTTGTGGAGGAACACAAGTAACACCTGAAATGGCCGTTGAACAAGGAGTAGATGCAGGTTTTGGAAGAAACAGCAAAGGAATCAATGTAGCTACTTTCTTAGTAGAAAAGAGAAGAGAAAAGGATCAAAATGCCTAATAGCATATTGGAAATAGATGTTCTAGTTGCAGAAATAGGAAGTACAACAACAGTTGTAAACGCCTTCAATAATATTAATGGTGAAGACCCTGAATTTGTAGGTCAGGGTCAAGCACCTACCACAGTTTTCGAAGGTGGAGATGTAAGAAACGGTTTATCAGGTGCCATTAAAGATTTAGCTAGCAATTTAAATGCAGGTGAAATTAAATATAAAGATATGTTTGCAACATCAAGTGCTGCCGGTGGACTTAAAATGACTGTTCATGGATTGGTTTATGATATGACGGCAAAAGCAGCAAAAGAAGCAGCTCTAGGGGCAGGAGCAGTTATTAAGCAAGTTACAGCAGGAAAAATAAAAAGAACTGATTTGAAAAAAATAAAAGAAATAAAGCCAAATATAATTTTGATAGCTGGTGGAGTGGATTATGGAGAAAGAGATACTGCCATATATAATGCAGAAATGGTAGCATCTTTAAATCTAGGAGTACCAGTAATATATGCTGGTAATGTGGAAAATCATGAAGAAATTAAGTTAATATTTGAAGAAAGTAATTACAAGCTTTATATAACAGAAAACGTATACCCAAAAATTGATTTACTAAATATAGAACCAACAAGAAAAATTATTCAAGATGTATTTGAAGAACATATAACTAAGGCTCCAGGTATGAAATACATAAAGGATATGGTGAACGAGAATATAACACCAACTCCTGGTGCAGTAATGGAAGCATCTAAACTTCTTTATAGAAATATTGGTGATTTGTTGACTTTAGATGTAGGTGGAGCAACTACAGATGTTCACTCTGCTACTGAAGGAAGTGAATTCATTAACAAAATTCTAGTAAATCCAGAACCAGTTTCAAAAAGAAGCGTAGAAGGTGACCTGGGTGTATATGTAAATATGAGAAATATAGTAGAAGTTATAGGCAAAGAAAGTTTACAAGAAGAACTAAAGATAGATATAGGTTCAATAATGGAGAATTATCCTCCAATACCAAAATCAAAAGAAGAAATATTATTTGTTGAAAGATTGACAAAAGAAGCAGTTATGAAAGCTGTTATAAGACATGTAGGGAGAATAAGAAACATTTATGGCACTAATGGAAAAAGCAAAATAGCAGAAGGCAAGGATTTAACAGGTGTTAAGTATATAATTGGAACAGGTGGAGCACTTACTAGACTGCCAAATAGAGTTGAAATTTTAGAATATGTAACTAGGTACAATAAAAATAAAGAATTCCTTCTGCCAAAAGAAAATACAAAAATATTAATAGATAATGATTACATTATGGCATCTATTGGTGTTTTATCAAAAAAATATGAAGAAGCATCTTTAAAACTTATGCTAAAAAGTTTAAATTTTGAGGAGAAAAAATTATGTACCCTAAATTAGAGATAGATATAAATAAATTAAAACAAAATGTCAAAGTTATTTCTCATATGTGCCATGAAAAGAATATAAGCTTAGCCTTTGTAACTAAATCCTTTTGTGCAAGAGAGCAAGTAGTAGAGAAGTTAGTTGAAGAGGGCATAGATTATATTGCAGATTCTAGAGTAAGTAACTTAAGAAAATTAAAGGATATAGATTTACCTAAAATACTTATTAGAATACCAATGATAAGTGAGTTAGAAGAAGTTGTAAAATACAGTGATATAAGTTTTAACTCAGAATTAAAAACTATAAAGGCATTAAACAAAATATGTGAAAGAAAAAATGTAATTCATAAAATAGTTTTAATGTTTGACCTGGGAGATCTAAGAGAAGGATATTTTTATGAGGATGATTTATTTAATGATATAAAAAGTATTCAGAAATTTAAAAATATTAAAATAGTTGGTATAGCAACAAATCTTACCTGTTATGGTGCAATTATACCATCTACAACAAATACAGGAAGATTAGTTCAAATAGCAAGAAAAATTGAAAAAGAGTTTAACTTAAAGTTAGAAATAGTGTCAGGAGGAAACTCAAGTTCCTTAGATTTAATGATGAATGATAATATGCCAAAGGGTGTAACCAATCTTAGAATAGGAGAATCCATAGTTCTTGGAAGAGAAACAGCATATGGGAAAATCATAAAAGGAACATATCAAGACGCGTTCAAACTCGTATGTCAAATAGTTGAGTGTAAAGAAAAGCCATCAGTACCCATAGGAGAAGTGGGTATTGATGCTTTTGGAAATAAGCCGGTTTACGAAGATAAAGGAATTTTAAAAAGAGCAATTGTAGCAATTGGTAAGCAAGATATAGATACAGATTCTTTAATGCCAATAGACACTTCTATAGAAATACTAGGAGCAAGTTCAGATCACATGATATTAGATATAAGTAAATCAGAAAATGACTATAAAGTAGGGGATGAAGTGGAGTTTTTACTAACATACGGTGGTCTAATGTCAACTAGTACAAGTGAATATGTAGAGAAAATAATTTATTAGGAGTGATTATATGTTTAACCTATTGGAAAGTATAACAAATTGGTTATGGACGTATCCAGTTTTGATAGTTTTAGTAGGTGGGGGAATTGTAATGACGATTACATTAAGATTTTTTCAGTTTACCAAGTTCCCTTTTATATTAAAACAAACATTTGGAAAAATACTGAGTAAATCTAGTGGTGATGGAACAATAAGTCCATTCCAAGCAGCTACATCAGCTCTAGCTTCAACTATAGGAGCCTCTAATATTGTTGGCGTGCCTATAGCCATAGCTACAGGTGGACCTGGAGCAGTATTTTGGATGTGGTTAATTGCATTGTTTGGCTGTTCTCTTAAATATTCAGAAATAATACTAGGAATAAAATATAGAATTAAAAATGAAGAAGGAGAATATGTAGGTGGGCCTATGTACTATATAAGAGATGGAGCTAAATTGCCATGGTTAGGTACTTTATTTGCATTTTTCTTAATGATAGAAATAGCTCCTTCTATAGCCACGCAAACGGCATCATTTGTTCAAAGTGCATCAACTATAAATATAACACCTATTTTGTCAGGAGCCTTTTTAATAGTATTTGTAGGATTTATTGTATACGGTGGAATAAAAAGAATAGCAAAAATATCTGAAAAGCTAGTTCCTATAATGGCAAGTGTATATATGATAATAGTCTTGGTAGTTATACTAATAAATGTTGATCAATTACCTAAAGCATTTGCACTAATATTTGAAGGTGCATTTACAGCTCAAGCGGGATTTGGTGGATTTGCAGGAGCCGCAGTAGTTCAAACTATAAAATCAGGAGCTGCAAGAGGAGCATATTCAAACGAAGCTGGGATGGGTACCTCTACTATAGCACATAGTGCCGCAATAACAGATCATCCAGCAAGACAAGGTTTATGGGGAATATTTGAAGTAATAGTTTCTACTCTAATGATATGTAGTGTATCTGCTTTACTAGTATTAACTACTGATGTGTGGCATAAATTTGGAGCCAGTGAAGCAGCTGCAATGCCATCAGCAGCTATACAAACTGTATTTGGTAATGCTTTTGGCGGAGGAATAATAACTCTTTGTATGCTTATGTTTGTATTTTCTACTATAATAGTTATAATTTTTTATGGAGAAAAACAAGCAGAATATTTATTTGGAAGTAAGTTTTCTAAAGTAATGAGAGTAATTTATTTATTATTTATAATAGTTGGAGCAACAATGGATTTAAGTAAGATTATAGTACTATTAGATTTTACATTAGCTGGAGTGATAGCTACAAATATGATTGGTGTTTTACTTCTTAGAAAAGAAGTGAAAGAAGAATCGGATAGTTTCTTTAATAATGAAGAGTTAATAGGTAATAAATAATAACATTGAATTATATTGGGAGGATAAATATGGAATTAGAAATATGGAAAAGAATAGAAGAGATTGCGATATCTCTAACGGAACAATTAAGTGTTGTTGAAACGAGAGGGGAAATAGATTCTTCAAATAAAGTACATGAAATATTTAGCCAAATGGATTACTATAAAGAAAATCCTAATGATTTGAAATTTGTAGAAGTACCCAATGACCCATGGAATAGAAAATCAGTAATGGCAATATTAAGAGGTAAAAAAGGAAATAGCAAAAAAACTGTTATAATGATTGGGCATACGGATACAGTGGGGATATCGGATTATGGAAATTTAAAAGAATATGCTAATAAGCCTTATGAGTTAACTGAATTATTCAAACAAGTAAATATTTCAGAAGAAGTAAAGAAAGATTTAGATTCAGGGGAATATCTATTTGGTAGAGGGCTATTTGACATGCAAACAGGTGATGCAATAATAATGGCAATTATGGAAAAAATATCAGAAAATCTTGAGGAATATGAGGGAAATTTAATATTCTGTGCAGTATGTGACGAAGAAGGAAATTCAGGAGGAATGCTTTCTTGTATACCAGAACTGGTAAAAATAAAAGAAGAAGAAGGTTTAGAATATTTAGCTCTTTTAGATACTGACTATATGACATCAGAATATGAAGGTGATGAAAATAAATATGTGTACATAGGTACAGTAGGAAAATTAATGCCATCATTTTATATAGTAGGAAAAGAAACACATGTAGGGGAAGCTTTTAAGGGAATAGATCCTAATAGTATATCATCAGAAATACTTAGAACTATAAATTTGAATGTTGATTTCTGTGATAAAGTAGAAGGAGAAGTATCTCTTCCTCCTATTTCATTAAAACAAAGAGATTTAAAACCAGAGTACTCAGCACAAACAGCTAAAACAGCCACGTTATTTTTCAATTACTCAACTCATTGTAGCACACCAGATGAAGTACTCTTAAAAATGAAAAATGCAGCAGATGGAGCTTTTCAAAATGCTATAGATAACTTAAATAATCAATATAAAAGATTTACACATATGAGTAAAAGAGAATATAAAGAATTGCCTTTTAAATCAAGGGTACTTACTTATACAGAACTTTATGACAAAGTAATAGAAGAAATGGGAGAAAAAGCAAAAAAACATATGGAAATCTTTGAACAGAAAATGCTAAATGACAGTTCCATAGATCAAAGGAACTTTTCTTTGAAAATGGTTGAGGAGCTTCATAGTTTATGGTCTGACAAAGATCCTGTAGTAATTGTGTACTTTACACCACCATATTACCCTCATATATATGTAGAAGGAAAAAATGAAAAAGAAAAAAATTTATTAGAGGCAGTTGAAAAAGCAGTTGATGATACAAAAACAAAATATAAAATTGTGTATAAAAAATTCTTCCCTTATATTAGTGATTTAAGTTATGGGTCAGCACCACAAGATTCTAAAATAATAAGTGAATTGAAAAATAATATGCCGGGATTTGGAAGTAAATATTATTTACCATTAGAAGATATGCAAAAACTTGATTTACCTGTATTAGATATAGGAAGTTTTGGAAAAGATGCTCATAAATTTACTGAACGTATAGAAAAAGAGTATAGTTTTAAAGTTGCACCTATATTGGTGTACAAAACAATAACTAATTTACTAAAAAATAAATTTTAGATTATATATTAGCTTTATTGTGTTATAAAAACATAAATAATAATTGGTAAAACTATATCAAAATAAGTGTATAAGTGAATATTGAGTAGGTTGAATTAAAAACATTAAGCACTAGGTTAGGTTATTTAAAAATAGGAGGAAAATATTTCATGAATGAACAAAGTGGAAGGAAAGCAACTCTATTTGAGGCAATGATACCAATTACAGCTTTGATGTTATTTTTAGGTGTGGGAATATTTATGTATGGAGCATCACCTCATGTTCCATTAGTAGGAGCTACAGCAGTAGCCGGAATAGTAGCAGTTTATAGATTGGGATTTAAGTGGAAAGACCTTGAAACAAGCATGTTTGATAGCATAAAAATGGCTATGCAAGCCATATTAATTATTATGATAATAGGTATACTAATAGGTACTTGGATAGTTAGTGGAGTGGTTCCATGTATGATTTATTGGGGCTTAAAAATTTTATCTCCAAACATATTTTTAGTGGCAGCAGTTTTAGTGTGTTGTGTTGTATCTCTTGCAACTGGTTCATCATGGAGTACGATGGGGACCGTTGGTGTTGCCCTTTTAGGTATAGGCCAAAGTTTAGGTATTCCTATTGGACTGGTTGTAGGTTCTATAATATCTGGTGCATATTTTGGAGATAAATTATCACCACTATCTGATACAACAAATTTAGCACCTGCAATGGCAGGTACAGACTTATTTACACATATCAAATATATGCTTTACTCAACTATACCATCACTAATAATTTGTTTGGTTATATATGGGATAATGGGTATGAAATACTCAGGGCAAGCTTTAGATACAAGTCAAATTGAGTTGATTAGAGATACATTAGCTTCTGCTTTTAATACATTATCACCAGTATTATTATTAGCACCTATAATAGTAATAGGACTTGTTATATTTAAAGTTCCAGCAATACCAGGATTATTAGTAGGTGCTGTAATAGGTATATTATTTGCTATATTTCTACAAGGGCAATCAATGGGTGTCATATTAGAAGCTGCTCAAAATGGATATGTGTCACAAACAGGATTAGCATTAGTAGATGAGTTACTATCTAAAGGTGGACTTATGAATATGATGTCTACAGTATCTATGACAATATGTGCTTTATCTCTTGGTGGTATATTAGAAAAAACAGGTATGCTTGAAGTAGTTGCTTCATCTTTATTAAGATTTGCAAAAGGCATATTTGGAACAGTATTATGCACAATGGTAACTTGTTTCTTTACAAATATAATTGCAGGTGAACAATACTTATCTCTTGTTATACCTGGAAGAATGTATAGTAAAGAATATAAAAAAAGAGGTATACATCCTAAAATGCTATCAAGGGCTTTGGAAGATAGCGGGACTTTAAGTTCTCCCTTAGTACCATGGAATACATGTGGTGCTTACATAGCTGGAACACTAGGAGTATCAGCATTTGTATATGCTCCATATGCATTATTAAACATTATAAACCCAATAGTATCATTAATATTAATTGCATGTAAAATTAAAATAGCTAAAATAGAAGACGAACCGGAAACTTGTTTAAATATTAAGGATGATGAGGCTATTAACTTAGTTTAATTATTTGTTATAATAAAAAAATTTATATTAGTAAAATCATTATATAGTTATTGCAGCAAGATTTGATCTTGTTGTAATAACTATTTTTATTTGTAAAAAATAAGAATAGAAAATATGGGCATAAAAGTATGGATAATAGCAATTCTATTTTATGTAAACTATATGTCTTTTTTTGATTTATTTTGATAAACTAATAAAATAAGTAAAAAAAGAATAAGGAGAACAATATGCTTAGATATTTAACAAGTGGAGAATCTCACGGACAAAGTTTAATAACTATTATAGATGGCATACCATCAAATATAGAACTTAATATAGAAGAAATAAATAAAGAATTAAGAAAACGCCAAGGTGGATATGGCCGTGGTGGAAGAATGAAAATAGAAAAGGATAAAATTAATATAGTAGGAGGAGTAAGAGGAAAGAAAACTTTGGGATCTCCTATTTCCTTTGAAATAAAAAATAAGGATTTTGAAAACTGGGAAAAATATATGTCTCCCATGGAAGAAATAGATGAAAAAGAAAAAATAGTGGAGAATGTAAGACCAGGACATGCTGACTTAGTAGGTTGTTTAAAATATGATTTTCATGATGCAAGAAATGTACTAGAAAGGTCTTCAGCAAGAGAAACTGCATCAAGAGTTGCAATAGGAGCTATTTGCAAACAAGTTCTTAATAATTTCAATATAGAATTTGTATCTCATGTGGTACAAATTGGACAAATAAAAGATGATAAAGTTTATGATTTTAGTTATATTAAAAATAATGTGGATAATAGTGAAATAAGATGTGTAAATAAAGATTTAGAAGAAAAAATAAAAAGTAAAATAGATGAGTGTAAAAAAGAAGGAGATACTTTAGGTGGCATAATAGAAGTTAGAGTGAAAAATTTAATACCAGGTCTTGGCTCATATACTCATTTTGATAAAAAAATAGATGGACATTTAGCCATGCATTTGATGGGAACACAAGCAATAAAAGGTGTTGAAATAGGGCTGGGATTTGAATCGGCTACCCTTGCTGGTTCGCAAGTTATGGATGAAATATTTTATAATAAAGAAGAAGGCATAAAAAGAGAGAGTAATAATTTGGGTGGAATAGAAGGTGGAATGACAACAGGGGATGAAATAATCATAAGATGTGCAATGAAACCTATACCAACTTTATACAAACCCCTAGACACTATAAATATAAATACATTGACAAAATATAAAGCAAGTGTTGAGCGCTCTGATTCATGTGCAGTGCCTGCTTGTTCCATAGTATGTGAAAATGTTGTGGCTTTTGTAATTTGTAAATTTTTCTTAGATAAAATAGGAGGAGACTCTTTAGAAGATCTAAAAACCAATTACAATTCTTATATAAAAAGGTTAGGTGATAGAGGATGGAAAAAATAATTAATAATACTTGCAAAATATACATTGATGAGGGATATAGAAATTTTCAAAAAAGTCTATGTGAAGCCTGTGGTGTACATTCATTGGAAGAACTAAATAAAATTTATGATGCTTACTTTGTAATGTGTGATTACAATACATACAATACTCAGCTACAGGAAATGATGAAACATTTAAAGGGAAAATATGTTTATGAATATATAATAAATCCTGGTGAAGACTCAAAATCTATAGAAGATTACGAAAGAATAATGAACTACTGTATAAAAGTGAATTTAAGTAGAAAATCTTTAGTAATAGCTCTAGGAGGAGGAGTAGTTGGAGATTTATCAGGCTTTGTGGCATCCACATATATGAGAGGAATAGATGTGGTTCAAGTACCAACTAGCTTACTCTCTCAAGTTGATTCTTCCATAGGAGGAAAGACTGGAATAAATTTAGGTAATAGTAAAAACATAATAGGAGCATTTCATCAGCCAAAGATTACATATATAAATGTGGAAGCATTAAAAACTTTGCCAGAAGAAGAATACTTAAGTGGTATGGGTGAAGTAATAAAATATGCTTTTATAGAAAATAATGCTTGTAAAGAAAAGATGGACTTTTTAAATTTCTTATTAGAAAATCACGAGGATATTTTAGATAGAAAAACTACAACCTTATTAAAAATGGTAAAAATTTGTGCTCAGATTAAAGGAAGCGTTGTAGATAAGGATGAAAAAGAAGGAAGTCTTAGAAAAATACTAAATCTTGGGCATACTTTTGGACATGGAATAGAAAAATTATGTCATATAAGCCATGGCAAAGCTGTTTCAATTGGAATGAATATGGCATTTAAATTGTCTCTTGAAAAAAGTTTAATAAATAAAGAATATTACAACAAATTTACAAATGTATGTGAAAAATTTAATTTGCCTACTACTTTTCAATATGAAAATGTTAATGAAGTGGTTAGTATAATGAAAAATGATAAGAAAAATAGTTTCTTTAAAATAAATCTTGTTCTTCCAGTAGGCGAAGGAAAAGTTGAAGTATTTGATAATATAGAAGAAGAACTTATTTTAAAAATTATAAAGGAGTGCAACAATGCTTAAGGGTAGTTTTGAGTTAATTGGAGATAAATCCATATCACACAGAGCAATTATGCTTTCTTCCATTTCTAAAGGTAAAAATAAGATAAGCAACTTCCTTATGGGAGAAGATTGTTTGTCTACAGTTAACTGCTTTAGAAAAATGGGTGTGGATATTGAAATAAACAATAAAGAAGTATATGTAAGTGGAAAAGGATTAAGAGGATTGAAATCACTGGAAGATAATTTACTTTTAGATGTGGGTAATTCAGGTACAACAATAAGACTTATTATGGGTATTCTTGCAGGTCAAAATTTTAAAAGTACAATTGTTGGAGATGAGTCTATAGGAAAAAGACCTATGAAAAGAGTAACAGATCCTCTAAGAGAAATGGGGGCTATTATAAGTGGAAAAGATGATGCAAACTTAACACCTATAACTATAGAAGGTGGAAATTTAACTAATATAAATTATCATATGCCTGTATCATCTGCTCAAGTAAAATCATCATTAATTTTAGCAAGTTTATATGGAAATAATACAAGTTTTATTCGTGAAAAAGTGAGAAGTAGAAATCACACAGAAATAATGCTTAAATCCTTTGGAGCAGATATAGAAGTAAATGATTTAGATATAAAGGTAAATCCAGTAGATGAATTATTCAATAAAGATATTTATGTACCTGGAGATATTTCATCAGCTGCATTTATAATGGTAGGAGCTCTAATAAGTGAAAACTCAGAAGTATTAATAAAAAATGTAGGTTTAAACAATACAAGAGTGGGAATTATAGAAGTGATAAAAAAAATGAATGGAAGTATTGAAATAATCGATGAAAAAGAAATTTGTGGTGAAAAAGTTGGAAATATTTTAGTAAAATATAGCCCCAACTTAATAGGAACTACTATAGATAAAGATTTGATTCCAAAGTTAATTGATGAAATTCCAATAATTGCACTTTTAGCAACTAGAGCAGAAGGAGATACTATTATAAAAGATGCATCAGAATTAAAGGTGAAAGAAAGTAATAGAATAAAATCTGTAGTTAACAATCTAAATTTAATAGGAGCTAAAGCTATTGAGCTAGAAGATGGAATGATAATAAAAGGCAAAACCCCTTTACATGGTGGTAAAATACAGACGTTTAACGACCACAGAATAGCTATGTCATTTTCCATTGCAAATTTAATTAGTAATAATGAAGTAATTCTAGATAGTGACAAATGTATTGATATTTCTTTTCCAGGTTACTTTAATTTACTGAAAAAATTATCAAAATAATCATTATGGTTTGATTTTACATAGAAATTTATGTATAATTGAATTGCAGATAGTAATTAGAAATAATTATATACAAGAAAATTTTTGGGAGGTTATATTTCATGAAATTACCAATAGCATTATCAAATAAACATATACATTTAAGCCAAGCTGATGTTGAAGCTTTATTCGGAGCAGGATATCAATTAACACATAAAAAAGATTTATCTCAACCAGGACAATACGCATGTGAAGAAATGGTAGAAGTAGTAGGACCTAAAGGATCAACTAAAATGAGAGTTTTAGGACCAACAAGACCAGAATCTCAAGTAGAAGTATCTTTAGCAGATGCTAGAGGATTAGGTTTAGCTGTTCCAGTTAGACAATCAGGAGATGTTGAAGGAACTCCAGGATGTAAATTAGTAGGACCAAAAGGTGAAGTTGAATTAGGAAGAGGAGTTATTGTAGCTTCTAGACATATACATATGAGCTTAGAAGATGCTGAAAAATTCGGAGTTAAAGATAAAGATATAGTTTCAGTTCAAACTGAAGGAGAAAGAGCACTTTTATTCAATAACGTATTAGTTAGAGCTAATGCTGCTTTCGCATTAGAAATGCATGTTGACTTAGAAGAAGGAAATGCTGCAGGAGTTAAAAACGGAGAATTAGTAGAATTAGTTAAATAATTGTCAAATATGAAAAGATATGTATTTTTATACATATCTTTTTTTGTGAAATAAAAATAAAATTTTATTTTCATAAAATATTTAAATATAAAAATGTTTAAACTAAGTGAAAGAAGTAATTTTTAGAATAAAATTGACTATTTTTATATTTAACCAATGAAATAAAATTATTGGTTAAATAATTTAACAAATAATTTTATTTTATTCAAAAACACTATTTTTTCATTTATTGTTAAAAACATACTTTCTTTTTTAAAGAAAAAAAATAATTATATGTAAATATAATTATGAAAATAAAGGAAACTCTTCTTTAAAAAAAGAATTATATGTGCTAACATAATAATGAAAGTATATTTATTAACAGCGAAATACATTGTAAATGTAGTAATACATATTTATGACGTATACAGGAAATATTACATAATATAAAGGAGTTATATAATAATGAGACAAAATATTGCTAATATGATTGATCACACAGTACTTAAAGCTTTTTCAAGCAAAGAAGATGTTATAAAAGTTTGCAAAGAAGCTAAAGAACATGGATTCTTTTCAGTTTGTATAAACCCAACACATATAGAACTTGCCAAGCAAGAACTAGAAGGAAGTAACGTAAAGGTTTGTACAGTAATAGGTTTCCCTTTAGGTGCAAATACTAGTGAAGTAAAAGCTTTTGAAACAAAAGATTCTATAGCAAAAGGTGCTCATGAAGTAGATATGGTTATAAATATAGGTGCATTAAAAGACAAAAACTATGACCTTGTTTATAAGGATATCAAAGCAGTAGTAGATGCAGCTAACAAAGAAGCATTAGTAAAAGTAATAATAGAAACATGCTATTTAACTGATGAAGAAAAGAAAATAGCATGTGAGTTATCAGTTAAAGCTGGAGCAGATTATGTTAAAACATCAACTGGATTTGGAACTGGTGGATCAACTCCTGAAGATATAAAATTAATGAGAGATGTAGTTGGACCAAATGTTGGAGTTAAAGCATCTGGCGGTGTAAGAACTACAGAAGATGCTATAAAAGTTATAGATGCTGGTGCATCTAGAATAGGAGCTAGTGCTTCTATATCTATAGCTACTGGTGAAAAAACAGATATTATAGGATACTAAAACTATTAGCTAGAATTTATCTAATTAGCAGACATTTAAAATATATGACAATAATTAAAGCTAAAAATATGTTATTAGGAAATTTTAACCAATAGAAACTAATGTGATTTGACTTGTTATTTTATGGGTAATGTATTAAGTGTGACTTTAAAATAATAATTTTGTATTAAAAATTATTTTTTTGTTTGAATTTTAAAAATTGTAAGAATTATGAAGGACTTTAAATTATTATGCAGAATATTGTTAATAAATGTAAAAAGTGTTTTATAAAACAGATTCGCATTTATAGCAATGACAAAACAATTAATAGTTTTATAAACATACAAATATAAATTGTATAGTATTTAGGGTAAAATTAAGGAGGAAACATAAAATGGCTAAATTTATGAAAACAGTTGATGGAAATACAGCTGCTGCTCATGTTGCTTATGCATTTACAGAAGTTGCTGCTATATATCCAATAACACCATCATCTACTATGGCTGAATTAGTTGATGAATGGGCATCTCAAGGAAGAAAAAACGTCTTTGGACAAAAAGTAAAAGTTGTTGAAATGCAATCTGAAGCAGGAGCTGCTGGAGCATTCCACGGTTCATTACAAGCAGGAGCATTAACTTCAACATTTACAGCTTCTCAAGGTTTATTATTAATGGTACCAAATATGTATAAATGCGCTGGAGAATTATTACCAGGTGTATTCCATGTTACTGCTCGTGCACTAGCTGCTCAAGCATTATCAATATTTGGAGACCATCAAGACGTTATGGCTGCAAGACAAACAGGTGTTGTTATGCTTGCTTCTGGTTCAGTTCAAGAAGTTGCTGATATCGCTCCAGTTGCACATATGTCTGCAGTAGAAGGATCATTACCATTTATACATTTCTTTGATGGATTCAGAACTTCACATGAAATTCAAAAAATTGAATTAATGGAAAATGAAGATTATGAACAATTATTAGATAAAGATGCTGTTCAAGCATTTAGAGATAAAGCTTTATCTCCAAACCATCCAGTTACTAGAGGTACAGCTCAAAACCCTGATATATACTTCCAAACAAGAGAAGTTTCTAATAAATACTATAATGATATAGTAGGAATAGTTGAAAAAAATATGGCAAGAATGAGTGAAATAACAGGAAGAAAACATAGCTTATTTGATTACTATGGAGCACAAGATGCTAAACATGTAGTTGTTGCTATGGGTTCTGTTACAGAAGCTTTAGAAGAAACTATAGACTACTTAAACGCTAAAGGTGAAAAAATTGGTATGATAAAAGTTCATTTATTCAGACCATTCTCAGCTGAACATTTCTTAGCAGCAATGCCAAAGACTGTTGAAAGAGTATGTGTTCTTGATAGAACTAAAGAACCAGGTGCTCCAGGAGAACCATTATACTTAGATGTAGTTAATGTTCTTGCTAAATCTGATATATCTCCATTAGTAGTAGGTGGAAGATACGGACTTGGATCAAAAGATACAACTCCAACTGATTTACATGCAGTATTTGAAAACTTAAACATAGAAGAACCTAGAAATGGATTCACTTTAGGTATAGTAGATGATGTTACAAATACATCTTTACCAAAAGCTGAACCAATTAAAATAAAAGCTCCAGGAACAGTAAGATGTAAATTCTGGGGACTTGGATCAGATGGTACTGTTGGTGCTAATAAACAAGCAATCAAAATAATCGGTGACCATACAGACAAATATGCTCAAGCATACTTTGATTATGACTCTAAAAAATCTGGTGGTATAACAATGTCTCACTTAAGATTTGGTGATACTCCAATCAGATCTACATATCTTTTAGATGAGTCTGATTATATAGCTTGTCATAACCAATCTTATGTATATAAATATGATTTATTACAAGGACTTAAAAAAGGTGGTACTTTCGTACTTAATACTATATGGGATGCTGAAGGCTTAGAAGCTCACCTTCCAGCTGAAATGAAAAAATATATAGCAGAAAATGAAATAGACTTCTATACAATAAATGCTGTTAAAATAGGTCAAGAAATAGGTCTTGGAAATAGAATAAATATGATAATGCAGTCTGCATTCTTCAAATTAGCAGATATAATACCTGTTGATGATGCAGTTAAATATTTAAAAGATTCTATACAAAAAGCTTATGGTAAAAAAGGTGAAAAAGTAGTTAACATGAATTACCAAGCTGTTGAAGCTGGTATAAATTCATTAGTTAAAGTTAATGTTCCAGCTTCTTGGGCAAATGCTATAGAAGATGAAGCAGCAACAACTTGTGAAGAACCTGCTTTCATAAAAGATATATTAAGACCAATGACTGCACAAAAAGGTAATGATTTACCAGTAAGTACATTCTTAGGTTATGAAGATGGTACATTCCCATGTGGTACTGCAGCTTACGAAAAACGTGGAGTTGCTGTAAATGTTCCAGAGTGGGAAATAGAAAACTGTATACAATGTAATAGATGTTCATTCATATGTCCTCATGCATGTATAAGACCAGTTCTTGTAACAGAAGAAGAATTAGCTAATGCTCCAGAAGCATTCCAAGCTAAAAAAGCTATTGGTAAAGGATTAGAAGGATTACAATATAGAATCCAAGTATCTCCAATGGATTGTACTGGATGTGGAAACTGTGCTGATGTTTGTCCAGCTAAAGAAAAAGCTTTAGTTATGAAACCTCTTGACACTCAAGATGTAGAAGTAGATAACTGGGCTTATGCAGTTGATACTGATAAAGTTGCTCCAAAAGGTGACGTTATGAACGTAAACTCTGTTAAAGGTTCTCAATTTAGACAACCATTAATGGAATTCTCAGGAGCTTGTGCTGGATGTGGTGAAACTCCATACATCAAACTTGTAACTCAATTATTTGGAGATAGAATGATGATAGCTAATGCTACAGGATGTTCTTCTATTTGGGGAGGATCAGCTCCATCAACTCCATATACTTGTAACCACGAAGGTAAAGGTCCATCTTGGGCAAACTCATTATTCGAAGATAATGCTGAATATGGATTAGGACAACATTTAGCTGTTGAACAAATAAGAGGCAAATTAGTTGAAGATATACAAACACTTGCTGCTAATCCTTGCTGTGAAGAAGGTGCAACAGTATTTAATAATTGGTTAGATGCTAAAGATAACAGTGAAGCTTCTGTTGTAGCAAGTAAAGCTGTTGTTGAATTAATAAATAAAGCTGAACCAAAAGATGAAGAAACTAAAGCTTTAATCGAGTCTGTTAAATCAAGACAAGACTACTTAGCTAAGAGATCTCAATGGATACTTGGTGGAGACGGTTGGGCTTACGATATAGGATACGGTGGACTTGATCATGTTCTTGCATCAGGAGAAAATATAAATGTTCTTGTATTCGATACAGAAATATACTCTAATACTGGTGGTCAATCATCTAAAGCTACTCCAGTTGCTGCTATGGCTAAATTTGCTGCTTCTGGTAAGAGATCTAGAAAGAAAGACCTTGGTATGATGGCTATGAGTTATGGAAATGTATACGTTGCTCAAGTTGCTATAGGTGCTGATTACAATCAATTTGTTAAAGCAGTTGTAGAAGCTGAAGCTTACGATGGACCATCTCTAATCATATGCTACGCTCCATGTATATCTCATGGATTAAAAGAAGGTATGGGAAGAACTATAGCAAATGAAGAACAAGCTGTTAAAGCTGGATACTGGCATTTATACAGACATAATCCAGTTCTTAGAGGAGAAGGTAAAAATCCATTCTCACTTGACTCTAAAGAGCCAACAGAAAGCTTCAGAGATTTCCTAATGAAACAAGTAAGATACTCTGCTATAGCTAAACAATTCCCAGATGATGCAGAACAACTATTCACTATGGCTGAAGAGTCTGCTAAAGATAGATTAGATAGCTACAAAAGATTAGCTGACTAATATAAATTTAAAATTTAATTATTTTATATAAAAAGAAATGGTGGGTTATTTTAATCCACCATTTTTATTTTAAAATTATTAAAAGATAAATCATATGAATTTTAAATCATACAATATTGTAATATTATGCAAATATAATCTAGCATATAATATACTTATGAAAAAGGAGGAAATATTATGTGGACTAGAAGTGAACTGAAAGAACGAGGAAAAATTACTTTTAAAAGATTTTACTGGAAAGCAGTGTTAGTATGCTTTATATGCTTACTATTAAGTGGAGGTTTAGGCAGCGGAGCTGGTAGCAGAATAAGTGACACTTACGATTCATTTATGAATAATGATTATAATTATACAGATGATTACGATTATGGAAATGATGAATATTATTATGAAGAAGATTTAGATCAAGAAACATCACAATCTCTTAATATAGTGGAAGAATTTTTTACTAGTGGATTGTTTTTTTTGCTTATGGGTATATTTATCCTTATTTTTATTGTACTATTCATTATTAAATTACTAATTGTTTATCCCATAGAAATAGGGAAAAATAATTTCTTTATGGGTATTAGAGAAGAAGAAAAGACACTAGATAGCTTAATTTTTATTTATAAAAGCGGTCAACTTAAAAATACAATATTTACAATGTTTATGAAGGGCTTATTCCAATTTCTATGGTCATTGTTATTTATAATTCCAGGAATAATAAAATCTTATGAATATAGAATGATACCGTATATATTAAGTGAAAACCCAGAGATAAGTAGAGAAAGGGCTTTTGAAATAAGTAAAAAAATGATGAAGGGTAATAAATGGAATACTTTTGTACTTGATTTATCATTCTTAGGATGGCAGATATTATCAGGCATTACTATAGGTATACTTGGTATTTTCTATGTCAATCCTTATGTAGAAAGTACAAATGCAGAGTTATATGCTTATCTTAGAGAAGATGCTCTTAAAAATGGATATGTTAGCAGTAGTGAATTAATAGGATTCTAATATATTGAAAGGCAAATGTAAAATGGAAGAAATAAATTATAATACTTTTATAAGAGAAGTGAAAATTAATAAAGAAAAAATAGAGAATATTAATGAGTATCCTTTTTCTTTGCCTATAATAAAGCATTTAGAAAGATTAAAAATGCACCCAAAAGTTACTTTTATTGTAGGAGAAAACGGTAGTGGAAAGTCAACTTTATTGGAAGCTATAGCTGTAGCATATGGGTTTAATCCAGAAGGTGGTACCAAAAACTTTAATTTTTCTACGAAAAATAGTCACTCCATACTTTACGAATATATTACCTTGGTAAAAGGAATAAAAAGTCCCAAGAATGGATTTTTCTTGAGGGCAGAGTCTATGTATAATTTGGCTACTAATATAGATGAGTTAGACAGTGTTATTGGTTCAGGACCTAGGGTTATTGATTCATATGGAGGTAAATCTCTACATGACCAATCTCATGGGGAATCTTTTTTCTCTGTAATGTTAAATAGATTTTCAAAAAATGGTATATATATTCTAGATGAACCAGAAGCAGCACTATCTCCATGTAGGCAAATGTCAATGCTTACGAGAATAAATGAACTAGTGAAAGAAAACTGTCAATTTATTATAAGTACTCATTCACCAATACTTATGACTTATCCTGACTCTACAATATATGAAATTAAAGATAGTAAAATTATAGAAGTAAATGTGGAGGAAACAGAACATTTTCAAATAACGAAATCATTTTTAAATAGCAAAGAAAAATTTTTAAATATTTTACTAAATGATTAAAATAAGAACTATTATATAATAAAAATAACAACTATATCACATGATAAAGTTGTTATTTTTATTATTAAAATACTATACTTTCATTCCAAGTACCATTCCTATAAAGTAAGGAATTAACCAGATAAGCCAAACTACAATACTAAACTTATGGAATGTTTCTTTCTTCTTTTCTTCATTTTTATACAATACCCATGTTGCCCAAATAGCATGGAACAGCATAAGGACAATTGCTAAAAATCCAGTAACTCCATGTAACGTTAGCCCCATAGCACTCATTGTATTAGCACCTGATTTGGCTATTTTACTCATAGTTAAAGTACCAGTTGTATCACATATTAAACCTAGCCAAAATATAATTACATGATTTTTTTTAAGATTTTTAGATTTTCTTTCAGAAAATACACCTATTGTATAAAATATTAGAGCTAAAGTTATAGCTACTATTGCAAAAACTAAAATATTACTCACTTTTATTGTCTCCCTTTAATTTATTTCTTAATTCAATTAGATTATTCTTAGTTTTTTTTACCTCATCCTCAGTAAAATTTTCAAATATTTTATCGAAACTTTTATTTATTTCATTCCTAAAGTTTTTAGCATATTCATAACCTTTATCTGAAAACTCCACATAGGTATTTCTTTTGTCATTGTCATATTTTACTTTTTTTACATAATCAGCCCTTTCTAGTCGGCTGACTATGCCGGATATAGTGCCCTTAGCTAAGGACATTTCTTGGCACAATTCAGAGATTGTCACCTTTTCTTTATGTGCTATTAATTTAATAACCATAGTTTGTTGATGAGTGAGGGAACTTCCTTTTAAATTCTCATTAACAATTTCAATTGTACTTGCATATATCTCTTTAATTAGCATTGCTATTTCAAATGAATCATATTTCATAAAAAATCTCCTTATCAGTTTAGTTAAATAAAAATAGTTTGCATGAAAACTTAATGGTTCTTATGCAAACTATTTTATTACTTGGAACGCATTTTGTCAATAACATATTTTTAAATTCTTTCAACTATGAATTAACATTTCTAATGAATAATTATTTTCATAAAGATAAGTAAATAATAGAGTATATCTTTTAAAAATTTTAAATTTATTTATACACAGTTCAACATCGTTATATACTTTCCAACAACCACAAATTTTAAAATTATTTCCTTTATATTTAATAAAATCTTTTACATCATTTAAAGGATAACCTAAAAAAACGCCCACTTCATGAGGTGTTTTATGAAAAAGTTCAAATCTATATTTTAAGTGGTTAATGTAGCCCTCCATATGAATATCTTTATATCCATAAGTGCTTAAAAAATTTGTAACGCTTTTATCTTTTAAAACATTGAGAAGCATTTTTGACCTATAAATGTAAATTAAGTCATATTTATCGCAAGTATAAATAATGTCTAAGTATACATCTAAAGAATTTAAAAGTAGATTATAATTTGTAATTTGAGTACTCATATTCAATTTATTGTTTTTGTAAACCTTAAACAAGCTACCTGTTTTTGCTCCTGCTAAAGTTGGTGAAGCATATTTTATTAATAATTTGTCTATCATTTAGAATCATTCCTTAAAAGTTATATAGTTTTATTATTCTTATAAAATGGCAAATCTATAAATGGATTTTTTATGTAAAATTTGTGAAAATAACCTATATTTCTTGACAGATTGGAAATGAAATGGTACTCTTATTATAAATATTATTGATAATCATTATCAATTATCTAAGGAGGATGGAAGATAAATGACTTTATTGGTAGTGGGTGGAAATGAAAGAATGAAGAGAGATTATATTAATTTAGGAAAAGAAAAAGGATACAAAACAAAAGTAATACTAAATATGTCATCAAAAGCTCTTAAGGATTTTGGAAGTCCAAATGCAGTTGTAATGTTTACTTCGACGGTATCTCATAAATTGAAAACTGTAGTGGAAACTCAAGCTAAGAAAAAAAATATACCTGTTATAAGACATTACAACAACAGTAAAGTATCTTTTTTAGAATGTCTTGATAAAGTAGATGAATGTAATGGAGAATGTTCATCATGTAAATATAATTTTAAAAAAACCAAGAATATTATATAAAATACATAAGAAAAACATAAATGCTATTACAAGTAGTTTTTAATAATGATAATTATTTTCATAAAACTGTTGACATGGGAAATATTGAAAGTTATTATTATAGTATATGAAATTAATTATCAATAAATAGTGAATATCATTTAAATAAATTTAAGGGGATGGTTATATGTTATTGTCTATGGTTTCTTTAGGAGAAATCAAGAAAATAAAAGAATTAAGAGGCAAAGATTCAGTAAAAACACATTTGCAGAGTCTTGGATTTCTTCCAGGTGAAAAAATTGAGGTAATATCAGACAATCCAAGTGGAATTATATTATTAATTAAAAGTACAAAAATAGCTATAAATAAAGCAATGGCAAATAAAATAGTAGTAGAATAGCAGGAGGAAAGATTAATGAAAACATTAAGAGATTTAAGTCCTGGACAAAAAGGAAAAGTAACTAGTTTAGGAGAAAAAGGGCCTTCAAGAAGAAGGTTGATGGATATGGGAATTACACCAGGAGTGGAAATACAAATAGTAAAAGTAGCTCCATTAGGTGATCCTATAGAAGTAAATTTAAGAGGATATGAGTTAAGTCTAAGAAAAGACGAAGCAAATCAAATAATAGTAAATCAATTATAGTAAAGAAGGGGAATAAAATGAGTTCAAATATTGCATTAGCAAAAGATCCAAATTGTTGTAAAACAAAGAGTTTAAATATTGCATTAGCAGGAAATCCAAACTGTGGAAAAACAACTCTTTTTAATGAAATAACTGGTTCAAAACAACATGTTGGAAACTGGCCAGGAGTTACTGTAGAAAAAAAAGAGGGAAAATATAAAAAAAATAAAGCTATGAATATAGTGGATTTGCCAGGAATTTACTCTCTTTCACCCTATTCAGCAGAAGAAATAGTGGCAAGAAATTATATAGTAGAAGAAAAACCAGATGTACTTATAAATATAATAGATGCTACAAATATAGAAAGAAATATGTACTTAACACTTCAAATACTAGAAACAGAAATTCCAACTATTGTAGCCCTAAACATGATGGATGAAGTTGAAAATAGTGGTACTCAAATAGATATCGATAAAATATCAAAACTTTTAGGCGTTAAGGTTGTACCTATAGTGGCGAGAAATGGCAAAAATATAGATTTGTTAATGGAAGAAGTTAAAAAAACATCAAATGAAAAAAATAAAGATTTGAAAATTTACTCTAAAGATGTTGAGGAATTTTTAGAAGAAATTTTATGTCATATTAATGATAATGATAGTCGTTTGATAAATTATAGATGGAGAAGTATAAAATTATTAGAAGAAGATTCCATAGAAAGTGAAAAACTTCCACAATATAAAAAAGAAGAAATTCAATCTATTTTAAGTAGAGCTAATGAGAAATTAAATGGAGATGCAGAAGGCGAAATTGCAGATCAAAGATACAAATTCATTTCTAGTGTAGTAGGAAAAACTGTTAAAAAGAAAGAAAAATTAGATGGTAAAAGAATAGAAACTACATCTGATAAAATAGATAAAATACTAACAAATAGGTTAATAGCTATACCTGCATTTTTAGCAATAATGTATGGATTATTCTCTATAACCTTTGGTGAAGGACCTTTAGGTATAGGTGTATGGCTTCAAACTATAGTTGTTGATTTTTGGGATGGACCGTTAACTGAAACAATACTTACGTCATTACAAAATATGGGTGCTAGTGAATGGGCACTATCTTTAGTTGGGGACGGTATTTTAGCAGGTCTTGGGGGGGTTGTATCCTTTTTACCACAAATCCTTGTATTATTCTTACTAATGTCAATTTTAGAAGACAGCGGATATATGGCAAGGGTTGCCTTTGTCATGGATAAAATCTTTAGAAGATTTGGTTTAAGTGGAAAATCATTTATACCACTACTTATGGGATTTGGGTGTTCAGTACCAGCTCTTATGGCGAGTAGAACTTTAGAAAATGAAAAAGATAGAAAAATAACAATGATGATTACTCCATTTATGTCTTGTGGAGCAAAGTTACCAATTTATCTAATGTTTGCAGCAACATTATTTGCAAACAGTAATCAAACTTTGATAGTTTATTCAATTTATATGTTAGGTCTAGTTGTAGCGGTAATATCAGCACTGATACTAAGTAAATTTATAGTAAAAGGTGAAGCATCAAACTTTATAATGGAACTTCCTCAATATAGAGTGCCAACTTTAAGAAGTGTATTTATACATGGTTTCGAAAAAGTTAAAGGATTTGCAATAAAAGCAGGAACAGTTATATTAGCATCTACAATATTGATTTGGTTATTATCAAACTTTAACCTTAGCGGTATGTGTGAAATGGAAGATAGTATATTAGCATCAATAGGTAGAAGTATTCAGTGGATATTTGCACCCCTTGGATTTGGCAACTGGAAAGCATCAGTAGGAGTAGTAACAGGATGGATAGCTAAGGAGAATATAGTTTCTACATTTGGGGTATTATATGGAGCAAGTGATGCAATAACAGAGGCGGCTATGGAAGGAAGTGCAGCAATTCCAGGTGTGGCAACAGCATTCACTAGTGCAGCAGCATTTTCATATATGACATTTAACTTACTTTGTATGCCTTGTTTTGCAGCTGTTGGAGCTATGAAAAAAGAAATGGGATCTTGGAAAGATACTTTAATAACAGTAGGATTCCAAATGTTAGTTGCTTGGATAGTTGCATTTTTAGTATATATGGTGTGTGGATTTATTTTCTAAATCAAAAACACATTTTTGAGCAAGGTCGTTGCCTGAAATTTCATGGGGCCCACACAGTGGCTTAAGCGAAGCGAAATTTAAATAAAGGAATGATATTATGATAAATTACGTAATCGGAATAGGAGCAGCATTAATAGTGATTTTAACGTGCAAAAATTTCATAAAGAATGCTAGAAGTGGAGAAAGTAAGTGTTCTTGTGGTTGCAATGGGTGTTCATCTGCAAATCAGTGTAACCATAAACAATAATTTCTTAAAAATCTAACCTTCCCTAAAAAAGAATGAGATAGCTCATTCTTTTTTATTTGCATAAAAATATAATACTGTAATTTGGAATAAAATATAAAGAGTAGCTAGAAGAAAAATTAATATAAAAATATATGTTATAATAATTTAGAGTAAGAAAATTAATAGGGAGGAATTTTATATGAAAGAAATATATGAAGTTTCAGATGATTATTTAAATAGTCAGATTAAATATTTGAAATTATTATCTAAACAATACTCAAGCATATCTAAAGCGAGTGCTGAAATTATAAATTTAAAAGCAATATTAAATCTTCCTAAGGGAACAGAACATTTTTTGTCAGATATTCATGGGGAATATGAGCCTTTTGTTCATGTATTAAAAAATGCATCTGGAGTAATAAAAAGAAAAATAGAAGAGCTATTTGGAAATTCTATGATAGAAAGCGAGCGAAGAAGACTGGCCACTCTTGTATATTATCCGGAACAAAAGCTAGATTTGATTGAAAAACAAGAAAGTCAAAAAGAAATAGAAGATTTTTATAGAATAAGTATTCATAGATTAATTGAACTTTTAAGATATGCTTCAAGCAAGTATACAAGATCAAAAGTAAGAAAATTCCTTCCAGAAGATTTTAAATATATTATAGAGGAGTTATTACATCCAGACTCAACGAGTCCTCATAAAGATGAATATTATAAAAGTATAGTAGATTATATTATTGAAATAGACAGAGCAAGAGTATTTATAATAGAAGTTTCTAAGGCAATACAAAAACTTGTTATAGATAGATTACATATAGTTGGAGATATTTATGATAGGGGACCAAGACCTGATATTATTATGGATACTTTGATGAATTACCACAATGTGGATATACAGTGGGGAAACCATGATATATTATGGATGGGTGCTGCATCAGGACAAAAACTATGTGTAGCCAATGCCATAAGAATATCTGCAAGATATGCTAATTTAGATATAGTAGAAGATATTTATGGTATTAATATATTACCTTTAGCAACGTTTGCACTAGAAGTATACAAAGATGATCCATGTACAGAATTTATACCGAAGATGAGTGATGATGAGGCCTCTATAACTGAAAAATCATTAATGGCAAAAATGCACAAAGCAATTAGTATAATTCAATTTAAATTAGAAGCAGAAATAATTAAAAGAAGACCAGAGTTTGAAATGGATCATAGGTTATTATTAAACAAGGTAAATTACAAAGAGGGAACAATAGAACTAAAGGGTAAAACTTACAAATTAAAAGACATAAACTTCCCAACAATAGACCCAAAAGATCCTTATAAACTAACACAAAGAGAAGAAATTGTTATAGAGAAGTTGGCTACATCTTTTGAAAATAGCGATAAACTTCAAAAACACGTAGGATTTCTATTCTCAAAAGGCAGCATTTATTTAAAAACTAATGGTAATTTACTTGTTCACGGGTGTATACCTTTAACTAATGATGGTGACTTTATGTCTATGAAAATTGACAATCACGAGTATAAAGGAAAAGCATTAATGGACAAGATGGAATCTTATATTAGAAAAGGATACTTCTTTGATAAAAATCATCCAGAAAAAGAATATGGAAAAGATATGATGTGGTATTTATGGACAGGCAAATGCTCATCATTATTTGGAAAAGATGATATGACCACGTATGAAAGATATTTTATAGCTGAAAAAGAAGCTCAAAGAGAAAATAAAAATCCATACTATACTTTAAGAGAAGAAGATGAAATATTAAAGAGGATTTTTGATGAGTTTGATTTAGATTTTGAAAGCGGTCACATAATCAATGGCCATGTGCCAGTTAAGAGTAAAAATGGTGAAAGTCCATTAAAAGCAGGTGGAAGAATTTTAGCTATTGATGGTGGTTTTTCTAGAGCTTACCAAGGTAAAACAGGAATAGCAGGATATACTTTAATATATAACTCACAAATGATGCAATTAGTATCACATGAGCCATTCTCATCAGCAGAAGACTCTATATTTAATGAAAAAGATATATTATCCACGTCAATAATTGTGGAAAATAGAGTAAATAGAATGTTTGTAAGAGATACTTACGATGGAATGAAAATCCAGCAAGAAGTAAATGATTTAAAGATGTTAATAATTGCTTACAAAAAAGGTCTTATTAAAGAAGTTTAGATCAAATAGAAAGTACGAATGAGCTATGCTATTAAAAAAATTAGTAAATAGCTCATTTTTATTTATAATTAAAATACTAAACCTAAATAAAAAAATAATTTATTGTATAAAGATAATTTAGAAATTGACGTATTATAAAAATAAAAAGGTTGAGGAGAATATATGATTAATAGCGTTGACTTATTAAAATACCAGCTAAGTAATTCTTTGACTGGTTTAAATAAATGTAGTTGTGAATCAAGTAGTAATTCTTTTGACATGGTAATGATAAGTTTGTTAAAAGCAATCTCTACAACTAATTCACAAAATATAAATATAAATATAAACTTAAACAATAAAAATCTTGGCAAGATAACAGGATTAGAAACATTAAATAGTAGTCAAAATTCAAATAAAATACAAGCAACTAATAAAGATAAAAGTGTAAATGAAAGAATAGAAAATGCAGTGGCGAAATGTGCTAAGAAATACGGGGTAAATGAGAATTTGATTAAATCAATAATAAAAGTTGAATCTAATTTTAATCCTAACTGTGTGTCTGGCGCTGGTGCAAAAGGATTAATGCAGCTAATGCCATTTAACTGTACTGACTTAAAAGTTAAAGATCCATTTAATATAGAACAAAATATAGACGGTGGAACAAGACATATAAAAGAATATCTAGATATGTATGGTGGAGATGAACAGATGGCATTGATGGCTTATAATGGGGGACCAGGAAGAATGGCTAGTAGAGGAGTTAAATCCATCAATGATTTATATAAAATGCCAAGGGAAACTCAAAACTATGTGCCAAAAGTAATGAAGTACTATAAAGGATAATTAAAATATTTATAATATAGAGGATAAATATGAAAGTAGAACAGGTAGGTATAAATAGGAATATTAATACTATAGAAAATAGAGGAAATAAACAAAAAAGTAGCTTTAATGATAGTTTTAATCTGGAGAATAGATTTAAAAGTAAAGAAGAAATTGAATCGTATATGAAAGAAATAAAATCAATTGGCGAAAAAGTGGTGGCAACTCAAAACTATAGTGATGTGGTAAATTATAAAAGGGCCATTAAGTTATATTTAAAGTCAGTTGTAGATTATATGTACAGTTTAAATCAAGATTCTAGTTTTTGGGATGGAAATTATTTTAAAACAGTAAAAATAGTAGATGAAAAATTAGAAAGTATTACTAAAGAATTATTGTACGATCAGAAAGATAATATAGACTTAGCCACAAAAATAGACGAGATAAATGGACTTTTAGTCGATATGTATTTATAAAGGAGGGCATATGAATAATATTTATTCAGTAGAATTTGAACAATTAGCAGAAGGTGAAAAAATACCAACTGATAGTGCTAACCAAATATTCGGTGCACTTATGGATATAACCATATCTATGGGAAGTGCCAAAGAAAAAATTGGTAAAATAGCAAACTATAAAGTGGGAGACATAATAGTGCTTGATAAGCACGTTGAAGAAACACTTGATATAAATGTTAACGGAAAAATGATAGCAAGTGGAGAGAGTATAATTATAGAAAACAAATTAGCAGTTAGGCTTTCTCAGATTAAAAGTGTAAATCAAGATATTTAGTTAATACAAGGAGGTGCACTATGAAAATTAATAGTATTAAGTTTACAAATATAGATAATGTTTATAAAACTAAAAAATTGGGAGTTGAAAACATAAATAATAAAAATAATAAATCAGATTCAGTACAAATATCAGATTTAGGAAAATATTTAAATGAAGTAAATATAAGCAAAGAAGATGTAAATATGGAAAAAGTCAACGATATAAAAAAACGAATTGAAAATGGAACATATTCAGTAGATTCAAAAGCTTTAGCAAAAAAAATAATAGAAAAGATGGAAGGTGATAATAATTGAATTCACAGTTAAAAGTAGTAATATTTGAAGAAAAAAATATTATTAAAAATTTATTAACTCTTTTAGATGAACAGTATAACCTTATAATAGATAAAGATGTTATAAAAATGGATAAGATTGCGAAAGAATTAGATGAATCAGCAAAAAATTTAGCAAGAATAGAAATAAAGAGAAGAAATATTATGGGTAGTGAATCTAGTATGAAAGAAGTTGTTGAAGCTAGTGATGATGAAAAAATAAAGCAAGCTTATGAAGAAATACAAGCTACATTAAAGATGATAGAAATCCAAAAAGAAGCAAATGAAATACTTATAAAGCAAAGATTATTCTTTACCCAAAAAATGATAAATTGCATTAAACCTAACAAAGGGATAGGGACATATAATGCTTATGGGCAAGTAGGTAAATAAGATAGGGGGATATTATGGCTGGATTATTAGGGAGTTTATACTCAGCTAAATCGGGAATGAATGTAAGTCAGGCATCTATACAGACTACATCCCACAATATTAACAATATGAATACACCTGGGTATACTAGGCAAAGAGTTGAACAAAGTGCAAAAAGTGCTTATAGTAACCCGGGATTTAATAGTAGTCTTGGAGCAGGTCAATTAGGGACAGGTGTAGAGGCTACTAATATTATGAGGATAAGAAATACTTTCTATGATTATCAGTACAGAAGCGAATCTCATAACTATGGAGAAGTAAGTACGAAATATCAATACTATACAAATATGGAAACCATATTTAATGAGCCTTCAGATACGTCAATTTCAGCATCAATAGCCAACTTTTTTTCTAGTTGGCAAGAATTATCAAAGAACCCTACAGATGTAGGTTCTAAGGATATTATGGTTCAAAACACTAAGTATCTTGCTGATAACATTAGTAATATAAAGAAAAAACTAGATAGTTTGGCACAACAAGCTGATAAGAAGCTTAACGAAGATGTTGAAGAAGTAAACAATATGCTTGAGCAACTAAAAAAATTAGATAAACAGATAAAAATAGTTGAAGGTAGTGGTAAAACACCTAATGACTTGATGGATGAAAGAGATAAGGTTTTAGATGACTTAAGTATGAAACTAGATTTAAATAATGATGATGTTAAACAGCTTTTGGAAAATACACATGATGCAAGTGGTAATTTTACACCGCTAACTGTAGATGACATAAAAGGTTTGGGTAATGTTTCAGGAGAAATACAAGGTTCTTTAGATATGATAGAAAAAATAAATGAATATACTACAAGTTTAAAAGACTTAGCAAAGGGTATAGCTGAAGGTGTTAATAAAGTTCTTTCAGATGGAGGTGCTAAACCATCTGACTTATTTATATTTGACGCTGATAAAGATCCAATATTAAGTGTAAATAAAAATTTATCAGATAATCCTAGGGATTTTGAAATTTCAACAGAAACAGCCTTGGCAATGTATAAATTAAAGGATGAAAAAATAACTATAGGAGGGGAAACAACTACTATAGATAAATTTTACAACCAAATGATACAAAAACTAGGTAATGAATCGCAAGAAATAATAAGACAAGAACGTAACCAAAGTAAAATAATCAAAGAAATAGATAATACAAGATTAAATACATCAGGAGTATCTCTGGATGAAGAAATGGTAAATTTAATACAATTTCAACATGCATATAGTGCTAGTGCCAAGGTGGTATCTACTATAGATAGTCTTTTAGATGTAGTTATAAATGGTCTGAAGAGGTAGGGGGTAAATATGAGAATAACAAATACTTCAATGATAAAAAATCACATGTATGATACTCAAGAAAATTTAACTAGAATGAGTAAAATAAATGAGCAGATAAATTCAAGTAAAATGGTAAATAGAGTTTCTGATGATCCACATAAAGCTATAAGGATAATGAACTTAAATAATGAAATAAGATATACAGAAAAATATAACTATAATATAGATGAAACTGTAGGTTGGATGAATACAACTGATGGATCTTTAGACCATTTAGGTAATATGCTTGGAGATATAAAAGATGATATATTAAAGGTTGGTAATGGTGTATATTCTGATGAAGAGTTTAAGGCTATTCAGGCTGAAGTGAATGAAAAAATAAAAGAAATTGCCGATGTAATGAATACTACTTATGGTGGAAAATACATGTTTGGTGGGACTAATGTGGATGAGCCACCTATAACAATGGAAGATAAAAATGGTGTAATTACTTTAAAAATTAATCCAAATTCAAATATGGGTGATTTAAGAGCTGACATATCTGATGGTATAAATATAGATTATAATATATCAGCTGGTGAGATTTTTAATGGTAAAGATAATAATGGTACATCAATAGATTTTCTTGAAGAAATTAATAATGTGTCTAAACTTATGGATAAAATAGCAAACGGAACTGATGATGAAAAAAGCAAAGCCAAAAAAGAATTATTAGGAACGACTAAGGATAATATAGATAATTTGTATAATCATTCACTAGATGAAAGAACTTCTTTAGGTGTTAGAGTAAATACAGCGGAAAAAGTAAAGGGACTTAATGAAGAAAACATACTAAATATGAAGGGCGTATTATCCCTAGACCAAGATGTAAATCAAGTTGAGAAATTTATAGAGTTAAAATCGGCTGAATTAGTATATCAAGCATCTATAAAAGTAGGAACTACATTAATGCAACCTACTATATTAGATTATCTATAAAATGTTGGAGGGATCTATGCAAATATTTTTTGAAAAGGGAATACCAGGACTTGAAAAATATAGAGAATTTGAAATAAATCAAGTTGAAAGCAATGAAAAATTTAAGCAGATAATATCTATAGAAGATTCAAATATTGGATTTATAGCTATATCTCCTTTTGAAATCAAAAAGGATTATGAATTAAACTTAAGTGACGATGTAATAAAAGAATTACAAATAGATAGTCCAAAGGATGTATTAGTATTAAGTTTAATAACTCTAGGAAAAACTTTAGAAAAAAGTACAGTTAATTTAAAAGCTCCTGTTATTATAAATATAAAAAATAACAAAGGTAAGCAATTAATATTGCAAGATGATAAATATAACATAAAAGAACCTTTAGTATAAGGAGTGGGATGATGTTAGTAATTACTAGGAAAAAGGAAGAATCTTTATTGATTGGTGATGATATTGAAATAAAAATAGTCAAAATAGATGACGGAAGTGTAAAAATTGCAATAGATGCCCCAAAGGATAAAATTATACTTAGGAAAGAAGTATATGAAAATGTAAGAAAAGAAAATGCTAAAGCAGTTGCAAATACAGATGAAATATTAAAGTTGTTAAAGTAAGGAAGGAATATTTATGTATACATCAAACCCGTATAATACATACAAGCAAAATTCAGTAAATATGGCGTCAAAGGAAAAATTACTATTGATGCTATTAGATGGTGCTGTTAAATATACAAAAATAGCAAAAACAGCAATACAAGAAAAAGACATAGTTAGAGCTCATAAGGAATTGATTCGTGTTCAAGATATATTTTTGGAATTAATGGTTACAATGGATAAAAGTTCTGGCAAGTATATGGAAGAGTTATATAACTTATATGATTTTATAAAAAATGAACTGGGAAGAGCAAATATAAAAAAAGATGTAAAAATAATCGATAGTTTATTACCTATAATAGAAGACGTACGTGATATGTGGTATGAAGTAGATAAAAAGATAAAAACAGGAAAATAGGAGGGGATTTTATGTCAAGTGTAAGTGGAATAAGATTACCTGGTTTAGCAACAGGTATGGATACTGAAACGATGGTAAAAGAAATGCTTACAGGAGAACAAAATAAAATAGACAAAGCTAAGCAAAAAGAGCAAACTTTAAAGTGGCAACAAGAAATTTATAGAGAAGTTATAAATGACGTAAAAGGTTTTAATGATAAATATTTTAGCTTTACATCTAAAGATTCTATATTAATTAGTAGCGCTTGGAACACATTAGCTGTAAATAGTTCTAATTCAAATGTGATAACTGCAACAGGTACACCTGGAGCAAATCAGGTTGATTATAAATTTGATGTGAAAAAATTAGCTCAACCTCCTAGGGCTGAATCTTCTACTTCTCTTAGTGGAAAAACAATAAAAAAAGATAGCAACTTAAAAGACTTAGGTTTATCAGGAGAAAATATATTTGTCATTAGATATGGTGATGGAGAAAATGAAGTTTCAAAACCTATAACAATAAGAACTGAGAATACATATAAGAAAGAAATTGTACCGATACAACAAGTAGACGCAGACGGAAAGCCAATGGTAGATGCAGATGGAAAACCAGTTTATGTACAAAAAGTAGATGTAGATGGTAAACCAATGGTAGATGCAGATGGAAAACCGGTTTATGAAACAAAAGAAATAGATGTACTAGATCAACCAGCTGATACTATAGAAACTTTAGTGAAAAAAATAAACAACAGCACATCAGGAGAAGTAAAAGCATCTTATAGTGAAATGACTGGTAAGTTTACCATAGAATCTTCGAAGACAGGAAGTGATAGTTCACTTAAAATAGTTTCACAAGATGGAACAACTGAGAGTGGTGCCTTAGATTTTATAGGATTTAAAGCTAAGAACTTTACTGGAACTAATTCAGAAGTATTGGTGACATCGGGTTCATTTAGTAAAACTTTGGAAGAACAATCAAACTCATTTACTATTGATGGTATAAAATACAATGTTCATGCAGAAGGAACATCTGAATTAACCTCAAAACAAGATGTGCAGCCTGTAGTGGATAAGATGAAAGCCTTTGTAGAAGATTATAACAAAATAATGGACAAAGTATATGATACTTTAATCCAAAAACCTAATAGAGAATACCCTCCGTTGACTGAATCTCAAAAAAAAGATATGGATGAAGATGAGATAAAAAAATGGGAAGAAAAGGCAAAAAAAGGTTTGCTAAGAAATGATTCTGATATGAGAAAATTCATGGATGATATGCAAAAATCTATATTTGGAGATAATATGCAAATTCTCAATGAAATGGGATTGAAATCTCACGAAAACTATAACAAAAGAGGCCAAATATCTTTAGATGAGACTAAATTTATAAAAGCATTAGAAAATAATTCAGATAAAGTATATGATATGCTTGCAAAAGGAAGTTCTAGTGTTATGGAAAATATGAAAAGTACCATAGGTAAGTATGTAGGTAACTCGTCTTCAATTTTTGCTAAAAAAGCTGGTCTTGATAAAACTGCATCAGCAACGAATAATTTTTATTCAGAACAATTAAAAAAACAAGCAGATGCCATAAAAGAGTTACAAAGAAAAATGAATAATAAAGAAAATGATTTATACAAGAAGTTTGGACTATTAGAATCAAATATGAATAAATTTAATTCTCAAATGAATTATTTCGCACAAATGTAAATTTGGGGGAATGTAATATGACAGAAAAAATTAGTTTATATAAAGAAATATCATTACAAATTGTTGAATCATTAAAAAATGAAGATATATATATATTAGAAAAATTATTAAATAAAAGGCAAGAAATACTAGACAAGCAAATTGATAATAATGAATTTAAGTTTAAGTTAATTAATGAAGGAATTATTGACATAGATAGACAGATAGAAGAACTTTTAAAAGATAATATGTCAAAAATAAAGCAAGAAATAAAAGAATATAGACTGTCAAAACAAGTTAATAACTCCTATATGAATTACATTAACAAAAATTTAAATATTTTTAATAAAAAAGTATAAAGTATTTTAAAAGTATGTCGAATAAATATAGTGTAAACAATACTTGGCCAAGTATTTGTATAAAAAAAATAAGACAAGGATGTCGTAAAAACTAGGGAGAGTATAAAAATGAGAATAAACACTAATTTAAATGCTATGATATCAACAAATCAAATGGCAAAAAACACTGCTTTAGCAGGAAATTCTATGGAAAAATTATCTACAGGTTTAAGAATAACTAAAGCTGGAGATGATGCTGCAGGACTAGCTATATCTGAAAAAATGAGATCTCAAATAAGAGGTATGGAACAAGCTGATAGAAATGTACAAGATGGTGTATCTATGGTACAAACTGCAGAAGGTGCATTAGAAGAGGCAGGAAATATAGTTCAAAGAATGAGAGAGTTAGGGGTACAAGCTGGTAACTCAACATTAGAAAAAGCTGATAGAGATAAAATATCTTTAGAATTAGGTCAATTAAAAGAAGAAATAGGTAAGATAGCTTCAGATACTAAGTTTAATAATACTGCAGTATTTAGTGCTAATACAGTAACAATACAAGCTGGTGCTAATAGTGAAACAAGATCATTTAAAGTAGGAACTTTAGCTACTACAGTAACTTCAGATGTAGCTGATACTGCAAAAGCTAAAACTGTAGTTGATAACGCAACTACTGACTTAGCAACTATAAACGCATCAAGAGCTAAATTAGGAGCAGTACAAAATAGATTAGAGTACACTTCTTCAAACTTAACAACATCAACAGAAAACTTATCTGCAGCAGAATCAAGAATAAGAGATGTGGATGTAGCTAAAGAAATGGTTAAGTTATCTAAGTTCAACATATTAACTCAAGCTTCTCAAGCTATGGTAGCTCAAGCTAAGCAACAACCAGAACAAGTAACTCAATTATTAAGATAATTAAATTTGAATTAACTTTAAAACTAAGGGGGTAAAGCATATGCTTTACTCTTTATTTTTAAAGTTAATTAGCTTGAAAGGAAGAATAATATGTTACTAAGTATAGTATTGATGATAAAAAATGAAGAAAAATTTTTAGATAAAACATTAAATGCATTAAATAAAATAAGAGAAAAAGTTGAAAGTGAATTAATAATACTAGATACAGGATCTATAGATAAAAGTGTGGAAATAGCTAAATTATACACTGACAAAGTTTATTTTGCATCGTGGAATGATAACTTCGGTTATATGAGGAATAAATCAATAAGTTATGCTAATGGTGAATGGGTACTTATTTTAGATGCAGATGAAGAGCTTATAGAATGTGAAAAAATGATTAATTTTTTCAAAACAGATTTACATAAAAAATATAATTCAGCAGCAGTAGAGTTAAAAAATATAAACTCGGAAGATGGAAAATCTTATAGTAAATCAGCAAATCTAAGGCTATTTAAAAAAGAAGGTTTTAGGTATGAGGGTGCAATACACGAACAACCTATGTATAAAGAACCTGTATATAATAACATAGCAGTATTTAATCATTATGGATATTTATATATAGATGAAGAATTTAAACAAAAAAAACTTAAAAGAAATGAAAAAATTTTATTAAAAGAATTAGAAGAAAATCCTAATGATCCATATATAAATTTTCAATTAGGTAAAAATTTTATGGCAATAAATAAAAAAGAAGAAGCATTGTCTTATATGGAAAAATCTATGAATCTACATAGTGAATGGAAAGATATACCGGCCTATGTTTATTCTAATCTAGCAAAATTTTATGTTGAATTAAAACAATTTGGTAAATGTGAAAAAGTTTGCATGGAATATTTACAAAAAAAGGATGATAAAAATATTGATATATATTATTTCTTGGCAATTAGTCAAAGCTTTTTATACAAATATGAAGAAAGTTTAAATAGCTATGAAAGATATATATATTTAGTAGATAATTATGACATATCAACACAAGCAAATAGTATATATGCTGATGGGATTACAGTTGGATTAAAAGAATATGCGCAAAAAAATATACTTAAAAATTATTACTATTTAGAACAATATGAACAAGTGATTGAAAAATATAAAAATATAGATTTTGATGAAATGAAAGATATATATGATATTTTATTTGAAAGTTTATATAAGACAGATAAAATAAAGGAAATATTAAATATATATAATAAGAAAATATTATCAATAGTAGATACAAAATATATAGAATCTAGTTTAGAAAAAACAATATTAAAAGTTAAAGAAATAGATAAAATTAAAATATACCAAGTTTTATCAAATATAGAAAATGACTATGGTTTATTAAATAAAGTAAGGCTAGGAGAGAAATTTACAATAAAAGAATTAAATGAATTATTATCAAGTGGAAAACAAGCATACTATGGTGATATTATTTATTATGCTCTTAATAATAACCTAGATATATTAGACTTACTACAAAATGTAAGTTATTCATATATGAAAGATTATTTTAATCATGTAATTTACAGTAATAGAGACTGTTTACTACAATTATATAACTGGATTTTAGATGAACCTAATACATTAAGTTTAAATAAACTTAATGTATATAGTTGTTTATTGAGGGTGTTACTAGAAGATGGAAGTTTTGATAATGAAAAGCATGAGAAATTATTTTATATGTATATAATCTATAGATATAATTTTATAAAAGAAATATATAATCCTACTTTATCAAATGAGGAGCTTATAAGGTTATTACAAGATAAAGAAGATGAGTTTGTAATTAAAATTAATTTAGCACAAAAGCTAAAAGATAAAGAACCATTAAAGTATATACAAGAAATAAGAAAGCTAATTTTAGATAATGAAAAAAATAAAAAAGGAATAGAAATTCTCATTGATAAGTTCAGCAAAAACATTAATGAAGGTGAAGAAATTAAAAAACTTAAGAGACAGTATAAATTACTTATAGAAAATAGCATAAATTCAGGAGATATAAACAATGCATTAATTATGATAAATGAATATGAAAATATGTATAGTGAAGATATTGAAATATTGAATATGAAATCGATTTTATCATTGCTAAATAACAATTATGAAGAAGCAGAGATATTCTTAAAAAAATCATTTATGTTGGATTATGAAAATATAAACACAATTTTTAATATAGCTTATTTAAAAGAAGTAAAATTAGAAAACAATGAAGCAGTGATGTTTTACAATAAAATAGTAGATATTAGTGAAGATAAGGATTTGATTTTAGAGGCAAAAGAAAAAATCAAATTACTCAAAGAAAGTTAAAAAGTACTAAGGAGATAATAAAATGAATATCATCAATGAAATAAAAAAATTGATAGTAAATAATAAAATAGAACAGGCTTTTGAACTTATAATAGAAAATGAAAATACACTTTCAAATAACTCTGAATATTGGAATCTAAGGGGAATGCTGTGCTATAAAATTCAAGAATATAATTTAGCCATAAATTGTTATATAAAATCAATAGATATAGAAAATGATTTTTTAGATTCTTATTTTAACTTAATATATTTATATATAATTACTGATCAGAATATGAAAGCTGCTTTATATTCAGGGGTGGCACTAAAGTATAGTGATGATATAAACTTTGAAAATGAATTGTTTAGTGTTTTTGAAGATGATTTATTAGCTCTCGAATATATTAATATAATAAAAAAAGTTAAAAGTGATGACAGTATAAATTATAAAAATTTAAGTTTTGTAAAATATTTGGCTACTATGTTTGATGATATAGATGAGGAATATATAAACCGTATTTATAAAAATAATGTAGATAAATCATGGGCATTTTTAAAAGACGATCTTATTCTAACAAATAATAAAATAATCAAATTAGACGATTTTATAAAATCAAGAGATAATATTAATTTTGATATGATTATAAAATATGATATTAATTATATAAAAACCACAAGATATATTGCATCAAAAGGCATAAAAAAATGTTTTATCATGGTAGAAAATAATAAAGTTTGGGATTTAATAGAAATTAACTCCAAAGATATGGAAAGCCTTAAAAATGAAGATTATAAAAAAACTATAACATTAAATAAATTTAATGCAGCAGATTCCAATGTATATGCACTTATAAAGTATATGCCACAAAAATATAAAGAGAAATATAAGTTGAATATTATAAATGGTAGAGATGTTTTAAGTTTAGAAAATGTTGTAAAAGTTCCTTTGAAATCAAGGGTAACAGTATCAGGATTTAATACATTTACGCATTATCCTAAGTTTACATATAACATTGATGTTGGTCATGGAGATGTGGTATTTAAAGCATGTGGATTGATGGATAAGAAAAATAAACAATTTGCATTTACACCAGAAGAATATCAAAGTATAGATAAGATATGTGTTATATCTAATATGACAATGTTGATTAAAAGTTCGTTTTCGGCAATACCTGAAGATAAATATGATATAACAGGAAATCCTAGAACAGATATATTACTTTTAGAAAATGGAAGAAAAAATTTGCAGAAATTATTAGGAATATCATTAGAAAATAAAAAGATTATATTTAATATGCCAACATTCCATGTGCATGAAAATACAAACACAGCAAGTGGATCTAGAGAGCTTGATGATAGTATAAAAATAAAAAATTTTGATTACGAAGATTTTAATAAATTTTTAAATGAAAATAATATGATTTGTATATCTAAGGTGCATCATGGTGAAGAGAGAACGATTACTAGTAAAACAAAATGTAGAAAATTAGATAATATGATATTTATATCAAATGAAGATTTAGATAAAGCACAATTAGATTTATATGAAATTTTAAATGCTGCAGATATGCTAATTACAGATTATTCAAGTATATATGGAGATTTTCTGTTTATGGATAAACCTACTATATTTGTAAATACAGATATAGATATATATGAAAAAGAAAGAGGAATAGTTTTGCAACCGTATGATTTTTGGGCAGCAGGTCCTAAGGTTAATAATCAAGTAGAACTAACAAAAGAAATAATAAATTGTAGTAATGATACAAGCTATTATAAAAAAGAACGTAATACTATTAGAGATATTTTTTATTATTATAAAGATGGAAAATCAAGTATAAGAGTGTGGGAATCTATAGATAATGTAATAAATAAAATATAAAAATATATTTAGGCATAAATTGTAGCAATTTTTATTAGGGAGGATATGATGAAGAGGATCTTAACATATGGAACGTTTGATCTTTTGCATATAGGACATGTAAGGATAACAAAAAGAGCAAAATCTCTAGGAGATAAGCTTATAGTTGGTTTATCTAGTGATGAATTCAATTCACTAAAAGGTAAAAAAGCGGTCTATAGTTATCAAGAAAGAAAAGAAATATTAGAATCATTGGAAGATGTTGATTTAGTAATAAAAGAAGATTCGTGGGAACAAAAAATAGATGATATAAAAAAATTTAACATAGATATATTAGTAATGGGCGATGATTGGGATGGAAAATTTGATTATCTAAAAAAATATTGCAAGGTTTTGTACTTGAAAAGGACTGAAAATATATCAACAACAGAAGTAAGAGAAGATATAGTGAAAAACTGTAAATAAAGTCATTAAGAAAGGAATAGATAATGATTACACTAAATCAAATAAGAGAATTAATAATTAAACAAGATAAAGAATTAGAAGAAATATTATTTAGTTATTTCTCTCAAGAAAAAACTAAAAATGAAATAGTAAATGAATTTGTAGATGATTTAGAACTACAGAATTTTACAATAATAACTCTAGGAATAGATAGACAAGATGATATACTTAAGCAACTAAAAACATCTAACAATAATATTATAAATATAATTGAAAACGAAGATTTTATACATGAAAATAAATATGTAGAAAATGGGATAACATTATGTGAAGTAAATCCTAAAAAAGTTAATGATATTATTGAATACTTATTAAGAAGAAGTGAAAACTGTATAATTCTATCTAGTGATATAAATAAACTAGATTCAATTAGTAAATTAGAAGCTGATTTTAAGATGATTTATTATGCTGATGAAAATTATCATATAGATAAAACTGGTTTCTTAAATAATATAGATATTTACATAGAAAAAGAAGTTTGTAATAAAAGCAATATTATAATTACTGAGAATATAGATATTTACAATTATAAAAAAATTATTGAAAAAAGAGATAATATATATTTATTAAATGAAAATAATAAAGAGTTTAATATAGAATACATAATAAAAAATTTAGGAAGTATTGACGATTGTGATATAAAAAATGATTTAAAAGAATATGCAAGAGTTATAGAGGATGAGTATGAAAAGTCAAAATATGTAATTGCCTCTGAGTGTGATAATATACAAAACTGTATTGGGCTAGCTAAGTATATATATGAAAAATATAATACAAAAGGTATATATAATATATATATATCACTATTAAATCAAAGTGAAGATTATACGAATTTAATAGCAACAGCAATAAATAGTGAACATTGTGAAGACGTTTATAAATGTGAATTATTATATTTACATTCTTTAAATGAGTATGATTTAATTAATTTTATAATTAATATAGCTATAAAAAATTATAAAGATATTGATTCTATGTCTGGAGAGAATTTAAACTATAAGTTAGCTCTTTATAATTTTGAATTAAATATGTTTAAAATAGCGTTAGATAAATACGTAGAAGTAATAAATAATAACGATAGTTTGGCTAAGTCTGCTTTGGTCAATAGAAACATTGGATACTTGATGTATGCAAATGGAAATAAAGATTATGAAAAATATTATGATTATTATGAAGAGTTTATCAAAGGATTAGATGAAGAAGAATGCGAAGAAATTGATTTTAAACAAGATGATATATATGGTGAATTACTAAATCTGTTGGATGGAGTATTATCAAGTGATTTATAAATTACAAAATAAAAATTGGAGAAGATTATGGAAAATGAAATAAAAGTAAGTGTTAGTTGTATAACTTATAATCATGAAAAATATATAGAACAGGCTATACAAAGTTTTCTAATGCAAAAGACAGATTTTAAGTATGAAATACTTATACATGATGATGCTTCAACTGACTCAACTGCTGATATTATAAAAAAGTATCAACAAATGTATCCGGATATAATTAAGCCTGTATTACAAAGTGAAAACCAATACTCAAGAGGTGTAAAACATATAAGTTATACATATAACTTTAATAGAGCTAAGGGCAAATATATAGCATTATGTGAGGGGGATGATTATTGGACAGATAAATATAAATTACAAAAGCAAGTTGATTATATGGAGTCCGATTCTGAATGTACGCTTTGCACTCATTCAGTAAAGAGAGTAGGTACAGAGAGTGCAAACGATATAGGGCTAATTAGACCTAGTAAAGTAAATAGAGAATTAGATATAAGGGAATTTATATTAGGTGGTGGAATGTTTATAGGAACAAATTCCATGCTTTTTCCCAAAAAAATAATTGATGATCTTCCAACGTGGTTTTTTGATGCTCATGCAGGTGATTACCCATTACAAATTTTTCTTGCAAATCATGGTAAAGCATACTATATAGATGAAACAATGTCAGCGTATAGAGTTAATGTACAAGGATCTTGGACTAATAGAGTGTACTTCTCATATGAGCAAAGAATTGAACATTTTAAGAGAGTGGCTAAGATGTTAGATGAAATCAATGAGTATACAGAATATAAATACAATAAAGAAGTAGAGATTAGAAAAAGATGTAATTTAAAAGATGTAGTACAATATACATGTTATATATTAATGAAAGAAGGCAGATTTGATGAATTGAACAAAGGTAAATTTAAAAGATTTTATAATGAATTAAGTAATCAAGAAAAAGTAGAGTTATATGTAAGTTTTAGAGGTATTAGACTTTAGAAAAAATATTATAGAGAAGGTCTATTATATTAATAAAATTAAAAAATATGTAAAAGCAATTTTTTACTTAGGTTCATAAATGTGATATATAACTAAAAATGAGTAAGAAACATATTTATAATATCATTTATAAATATAATGTATTGAAGTGCAAAATATTGAATTGAAATGTAAAAAAATGTATAATTATGTTGATAAAAAATAGCTTAAAGGTGATTATAGAACTTGAAAAGTTATTATCGAATTATAAAAGGAGATTAATATATGAAGGTGGGGATTATGCAACCATATTTTTTTCCTTATATTGGATATTTCTCTTTGATAAATAGTGTAGATAAATTTATTCTGTTAGAGGATGTTCAATTTATAAAGCGTGGTTGGATAGAAAGAAATAGAATTCTAAGTCAGAATAGTGAATGGAATTATATAAAAGTTCCATTAAAAAAGCATTCGCAGAACACTTTGATTTGCGACATTAAAATAAAAAATGATGATAATTGGAAAGAAAAGATTTTAAGCCAGTTAGTTCATTATAAAAAAAATGCTAAGTATTACTTTAAAACTATTGAATTAGTGAAAGAGTGCTTGAATATACAAACAGATAGTATTACTGAACTTAATAAGCATATTTTAGTTAAAATTTGTAATTATTTGGATATAAAAACAGATATAATTATTTTTGATTCTAAAAATACACCAATAATTAAACCTAATTCACCTGATGAATGGGCATTAAATATTTGTTTGTCACTTGGAAATATTCATACGTACATGAATCCTGAAGGAGGCAAAATCTTTTTTGACATCCAAAAATACAAAAGCAAAAATATTGATATAAAATTTATTAAACAAAACTTAAAATCCTATGATCAATCCAAAGTAGAGTTTATTGAGGGGTTATCTATTATTGACTTATTGATGTTTAATTCAAAAGAAGAAATTAAAAATATGTTATGTGATTATACTTATGTATAGATACGATGAAAGGAAATATTTATGAAAATTTTTATTACGGGTTTAACGACAGTTCACTGGGGAAGAATGGAATATGGCAATGTTGGTAACTTTTATATCGTTAAGAGTTTATTTGAACATATAAATAGAGTTTTTCCAGAAGCGGATGTAAACACAACATTTCAAATGACAGATGAATTTATAGAAAAGTATAATATTACTGTAAAACCCATGGATATTTATTATTCTTGGAAAGAAAATGATCTTGACAATGCATTACAAGAATTTGCGATTGCTCAATATTATAATAAGACAGGTAAGTGTATTAAAAAGACTCCTTATATAGAAGAAATTATAAGTAGTGATATTATAATTGACTTAAGTGGTGATATGTGGGGAGATTATGCGGACCATGTAGGTAAAAATAGATTTTTAGTTAATCTATTAAAAATGCGTGTTGCTCAATTATTTGGTAAAAAAACAATTTTATTTGCTGGTTCACAAGGACCATTTGAAGATGAGTTGACAAGAGATTTTGCACAAATTGTATATGAAAACTATACAGCTGTTCTTGCAAGAGAACCTCAAGCAATTGAAAATGTAAAAAAATATGGATTTGATACAAAAAACACAAAGTTATTTGCTTGTCCAGCATTTTTATTTGAACCAGTCTCTAAAGATAAAGTAACAGAAATACTAGATATAGAAAAAATAGCAAATGATAAAACACTGATTGGTGTTACTATTTGTGGTTTTAATATGGATACACAACCATATGATAAATGGCCAAGAGAAGATAGTGAATATGATAAATGGGTTGAAATTTTAGAAGATGCATACAGTAAAACAGGTGCGAGATTTGTATTTATAAGTCATTCAAATGGATTTGAGCTTCCTCCAAACTTTAAACCTATACATGGTAGAGATTATCCTATATTAAAACAGCTTCAAACTATTTTAATAAACAAGGGTAATATTCCTAAAGAAAATCTTTTGTTTTTAGAAGGAGTATATTCGCCAGAGATAATTAAAGGAGTAATAGGAAATATGGATATGATGATAACTGGTCGTGTTCATGCATCTGTTGCTGCGATATCTCAAAATGTACCTACTGTTTTTATACCATATACAGATAGTATGAAAAGTACGAAAATATTAGGATTTGCAACTTTAGCAGGAGTACAAGAGTATGTAGCATCAGAAACAGATGAAATAAAAAGAGCAATACAAAGATGTTATAATAATCGTGATGAGATTAGAACAATACTTGAAAAAAATATACCTAAAGTGAAAGAAACTGCAAAATCAACTTTTGATTATTTAAAAAGAGTATAATTATATGTATGAAATATTTGAACCAAATACATTTGATATAAATATACTTTATGAGTACCTTGTAGAAATGGATAAAGAATATGTGCCACCAATAAGTAATTTAGTTGATGACATGTTTGGGTATGCACTAAAAATATGTAAAAATGCGTATATTATTGTAGCCAAAGATAAAAAAGAGGTAATAGGCATTTATGCTATTTATATTAATGAGAAATATTCATTTATGACAACAGGAAGTGTTAAGTATCATTATAGAGGAAAAGGAATTTTTAAACAACTTATACAACAAGGTATTAATTTATCAAAAGAAAAAAAGGTTTTATATACAGAATTAGAGGTTTATGCAGAAAATGAAAGAGCTGTTTCGATATATACTCAAAATGGATATGTTTTGAATAGTGAAGACAAAGATAAGAAGACCATGCGATTGTATTTATAAAACTTGGAGGGAGTAATTATTATGAAGCAAGAGTTACATTTAAAAAGGATGGCTATACTTATTACATCAAAATGCACTTTAAAGTGCAAATTGTGTTTATCGTATTCGCCATATTATGAGCCTCAAAGACATGCTGATTTAGATTATTTAAAAAGAGCTTTTAAATCATTTTTTAGTATGGTTGATTCTGTGGACATATTTACGCTATCTGGTGGTGAGCCCCTAATGCACCCACATTTAGTTGATATATATAAAATGTTATTTTTATATGAAAATCAAATTAATAAATCTGTTGATATGGTAATTAATAGTACTTTATTACTAAAAGATGATTTACTAGATTTTCTTGAGTTAAAAAAAGATAAAATAAAAATAATATTAAGTGATTATGGGAATGGATTATCGCCTAAAATAGATGAAAATATTGAATTGCTCAAAAAAAGAAATATAGTATATCGTATTTCAAGATTTAATGGAGACAATTTATACTATGATGGATGGATAGATTTTACAGATCACTCTATTAAGTGGAATACTGTCGAAGAGCGTGACAGCAATGCTAGTAAATGTATGCAACGTGTTGGAAAATATTTTATCATAAATGAAGGTGAAATACACTGCTGTTCTAGAGGGTTTTGGCGTAGTTATAATAATATCATACCTAAGATTAAAGGGGAATATGTTGATTTGTTGAATGATGATATCAGTGTTGAAGAAAAGCAAAAAGATTTGAGAACAATGATATCACTTCCAAGTAGTGAATCATGCTCAAGATGTCCAGGTTTCTCGAATGATTTGCCAAGGCATTATCCAGCAGAACAACTATAATAAGAGGGTATTAATTATATTGAGAGTCAAATATTTTTAACTAAAGATTTGACTCAAAAAATGATAGATTTTGCATGAGAGAATAATATTAACATGTAAATGGATGAAAATAAAAATTTAGTCGAAAAAATCATTTCAAATAATGAAAAAAATTACTAAATTAGATAGATTTGTAAAATAATATTAAGCATTTGTGATAAAAATATGTGTTAAACAAATTAACTGGTATTAAATATGAAACTCAAGAAGAATTATTCAATTTAATTTATAATATTTTTATAAAAGTCGGTCGTATCAAAATTTACCCTATAAATGAGGCAATTTAAAAAACGATTTTATAGGGTGAATTTTGATATATACTGAAATAAATATGTAAATAACCAAAAAGTAGATTATTTAGAATTTTACAATATTATGTAGTTGATATTATTTAGAATGTTTGTTAGAACATATATGAATAGATGGTTTAAGGTATGTATCCTTTAAAACTAAAAATTTAGATTTAAAGGATGAGAAGTTTTAATAAAATTAGTAGTTAAAGATGAGGATTATAAAGTTCTAAACTTAATCTCAATGATTTAGATAAGGATTAGATAAATTATATAATAAGTAGAATAGTAAAGAATATATGAGGTAGGTATGATAGCTAAGAAATTTAAAGAACCAATATATGTAACAAGACCATTACTACCAAGCTTAGATCAAGTATATAGCCAGTTGCAAGAAGTGTGGAACTCTAAATGGATTACAAATAATGGGCCTAAACATAAGGAACTAGAATCAAAATTAAAAGAATATTTGAAGGCTGACAATGTAGTTATGTTCAGCAACGGAACATTAGCATTAGAATTAGGACTAAAATCTCTAGATATAAGTGGGGAAGTTATAACAACACCATTTACATTTCCAGCAACAGTACAAGCTTTAGATAGAAATGGATTAACTCCAGTGTTTTGTGATATTGAAGACAAGACTTTAAATATAGATGCTAGTAAAATAGAAAAACTTATAACAGATAAAACAAGTGCAATTTTAGCAGTACATGTATTTGGTAATCCATGTAATGTAGAAAAAATAAAAGAAATAGCAGATAAATATAACTTAAAGGTTATATATGATGGAGCTCATGCATTTGGTAGTCATATAAATGGAAAGAGTATAGGTAGTTATGGGGATATGACAATGTTTAGTTTTCATGCAACGAAGCTATTTAATACTATCGAAGGTGGGTGTCTTGTATTTAAAGATAATAAATTATATGAAAAGCTTAATTTATTAAGGAATTTTGGAATTGTATCTCCAGAAAAAGTTGTGATATCAGGAACAAATGCAAAACTAAATGAAGTACAGGCAGCAGTGGGGATAGAAGTTCTAAAAATTGTAAAAGAAGAAAGAAAAAGAAGAAAATACATAAAGAAATTATATGAAAATGGTTTATGTAACATACCAGGAATAAAAATAGTAAATAAGCTTGATGATGAAAATTCTAGTTATCAATATTTTACTATTGAAATCGATGAAGATAAGTATGGTATATCAAGAGATGAATTACATATAGAACTTAAAAAATATAATATAATTACTAGGAAATACTTTTACCCTCTTTGTAGTGAGTTTGAATGGTATAAACATTTACCATCTGCTAAAAAAGAAAATCTACCAGTATCACATGAAGTAGTCAAAAAAGTACTATCGATGCCTTATTATGGAGAATTAAATATAGAAGACGTTAATCAAATATGTGAAATAATAAGAGATATATATGATTATAACAATGTAGAAAAATTAGTTTCTTCTAAAACATAAAATTCAACCTTGATAATATTGAACCATATTTAAAACTTAAGTAGGAATAATATGGAAAAAATTTCAAGTTGTAGAATTAAATAAGAACAATAAGTTTACTGTTAAAGAACCAGTTATTAAAAGGAATGTAAAAATAATTATATGAAATGCAACTATATATGTACCATCAGATGATTATAAATATTTATAAGTTATCATTAGGGAGTTAAGCAATGCTGAACTTAGGAATAATAACTAAAGTATACTTAGCCGTCGGCGTTACTAACCTTTGAAAAAGTATAGATGGATTAGTATTAGAAGTTCAGAATGGTTTAAAACTAGATCCTTTTGAAAAGGCATTGTTTGTATTTTGTAATAAACAACAAAATACAATTAAGATACTAAATTTTGATGAAGGGTTTGGTTATTGAAAGGTTATAAAGTGAGAACAACTTCAAAATTCAAGCCCGTTACTCAGAAAAATACTTACTAATAAAACCGTGAAATCCTTGGAATATCAAAGGTTTTACGGTTTTATTATAGTATATTAGATATAAGGGTTTTCACAAAGAATAATTTAGATATAGATAATAAACTTAATCATACTTCTAAAAATGGAAGTTATATCATTTTATATGACTATCAATAAACTAGAGAAGTTCTTGTCCTAAAGCATTCTTAGGAGATTATTAAGGATAACTTCAAACTGATGGACATACTGGAGATAATAAAGTCAAAAGTGCTAAAATTGTATATTGCCTAGCATATATATGCAGAAAATACTATAACATAGTATCAAACCTAGATAAAGAAGCCCTAAAAAATTAAGAGCAATAAAGGGTTTAGTTATTGTAAACAAATATGTGCAATTGAAAATGAGTTAAGAGAAAGCTACAGTGAAAGAGATAATTCTTTTATATTAGATATAAAGAAAGATTAAAACGAACAGCTCCTCTTCTTGATGAATTTGAACAATATACTAAAGTTGAGATAGAAAATGTAATGCCTTGGTCTAAACTTCTACCAGAAGATCTAAAAATACAGTCAAAATAGGTTTCTACATTTAAATATAAAATTGTAGCCAATAGTAATAGAAATGAGATTTCTAAACTATTGGCTTTATTATATCAATTTTAAATTATATATTTTAGGCGTCAAATCTTTTACGCTTACCTTTATTTTGTTGAAGTATAAAGTTATGTTAGAATATGTCGTATAAATTAATTCGACAGGTATTATAGAAAACAGTATAGTAGGGAGATATAGATTATGGAATTTTTGAGTATGGAATATTATAAAAATTTTAAATGTATAGGAAGTAAGTGTGAAGACCATTGCTGTAAAGGTTGGGCTATAACTATAGATAAAAAAACTTTTAAAAATTACAAAAAATTAAAGAAAACAAATTTCTCAAATAAATTAAATTCAAGTATAACTAGAAACAGAAAATCAACATGTGATAATAGTTATGGTAAATTCAAATTAAATAATGGAGTTTGTCCTATGTTATCAGAAGATAGACTATGTGAGATATATTTAAACATAGGTGAGAGAAATATGTGTAATACATGTAAGACTTATCCAAGAACCTATAACAAGGTAAATAATAGAATTGAGGCCTCATTAACACTTTCATGTATTGAAGTGGCTAAGAATATATTATTAAATAAAGAATGTATAGAATTTAGTCTTGAAAATAAAAATATATCTAATATAAAATTTAATAATGAGATAAATAAAAATAATACTAAATCATATGTTGTGAATAATTTTGATGAAATTAGGTCATTTTGTATAAGTTTAATTCAGGAAAGAAAATATACTATAGAAGAAAGATTAGCTGTATTAGGATTATTTATTAAAAATTTATCAGAAATAAATGACAGTAATTTAGTTAATGACCTTATACAAGATTATCAAAATAGAATAAATAATAATATATATCATGGAATTTTAAATAAGTTAGGATTAGAAAATTTAATAGGTGTACAAAATCAATTTTGCACAGAAATTTATAATGTAATTTTATCAAAAGGAATAAGTGATAATAGGTTTATAGATAAATTTGATAAAGCAATTGAATACTTAAAACTAAATGAAAGTAATATTAAGCAAAGAGAAGAAGTATTAAATAAATCATTACAAAATGAATATTCAGATTTTATAAGTGAGTACAAATATATATATGAGAATTATTTAGTTTCATATATATTTAATAGTTTATTCCCAGTAAGTAATATGTCATTAAATGATACTTATAATGATTTGATTATTAGATTTTCTTTAATAAAAATAACGTTAATAGGTTTATGTGGATATTATAAAAGTGAAATGAAAGTGGATTATGCTGTAGATTTTATACAAAGTTTTGTAAAAGTTGTGGAGCATAATGTTACTATTGTTGAAAAATTAAAGAAATTTTTAAATGAAAATAATATAAATTCCTTAGCGCATATGATGGTAATGATAGGGAAATAAATTAATGATAATATTATAAATATATAAATAGAATTAATCTAAGAAAACATAATAAAATGAGATTAAACAGGAGAAAAAACATGAAAGGAATTATATTGGCGGGAGGATCAGGAACTAGATTGTATCCTTTGACAAAGGCAATATCAAAACAACTATTGCCAGTGTATGATAAACCTATGATATATTATCCATTATCAGTATTAATGTTAGCTGGAATAAAAGATATATTAATCATTTCAACACCAAAAGATATAGATTTATTTAAAGGTGTATTTGGAGATGGAAGTCATTTGGGAATAAGTATTAAATATAAAATTCAACAAAAGCCAAAGGGAATTGCAGAGGCATTTATAATTGCAGAGGAATTTATAGGTTTTGACAAAGTAGCATTAGTATTAGGGGATAATATATTTTATGGAGCAGGGCTTAGTGGAGTTTTACAAAAAGCAGCAGAAAGTAAAGGCGCGACCATATTTGGTTATCATGTAAATAATCCTAAGGATTTTGGAGTTGTAGAATTTGATGAAAATTATAACGTATTATCTATAATTGAAAAGCCAGAATCACCAAAGTCTAATTATGCTGTCCCGGGGTTGTATTTTTTTGACAATGATGTAATAGAAATATCAAAAAATATATTGCCTTCACAAAGAGGAGAGTTAGAAATAACATCTATAAATGAAGAGTATTTAAAAAGAAATAAACTGAATGTTATGATATTAGGCAGAGGAACTGCGTGGTTTGATACGGGTACGCATAGAGGCTTATTAGAAGCATCTAATTTTGTAGAAGCAATACAAACTAGGCAGGGGCTATACATATCTTGTATAGAAGAGATTTCGTTTAGAAAAGGATACATAGATAATAAACAATTGTTAGATTTAGCAAAGCCACTAATGAAAACTGAATATGGTCAATATTTAGTTGACTTAATAAAATATTAAAAATACTAAACTTGTTATTTTATATAATAAGTTTAGTATTTTTATGACTAGGATGTTATAGAAATAAAAATAAAACTATGATTTATATTAAACAACAAAGAATTATAAAAGTATAAAAGGAGTTAAAATGAAAAAAATTTTAATAACAGGTGGAGCAGGTTTTATAGGTAGTAATTTTATTAGATATATGATAAATAAATATGAAGATTATAATATAGTTAATTTAGATTTGTTGACTTATGCGGGCAATCTTAATAGTTTAAAAGATTTAGAATGCAAAAAAAATTATAAATTTATAAAAGGAGACATAAGTGACAGAGAATTTATACTAAGATTATTTGAAAAAGAAAATTTTGAAATGGTTATAAATTTTGCTGCAGAATCCCACGTAGATAAATCCATAAGCAACCCAAGCGTATTTATGCAAACAAATATAGTAGGCACTCAAGTTTTATTAGAAGCATGCAGAATACATGGGGTAAAAAGATATCATCAAGTATCTACTGACGAAGTTTACGGTCAATTACCATTAGATAAAAAGGAATTGCTATTTACAGAAAATACATCTTTAAATCCAAGTTCTCCTTATTCTGCGTCTAAGGCATCAGCGGATTTTATAGTGAATTCATATAATAAGACATATAATATGCATACAACGATTTCTAGATGCTCTAATAATTATGGACCATATCAAAACTGCGAAAAACTTATTCCCTTAAGTATTACAAAAGCTTTAAATAATGAAAAAGTGCCTTTATATGGAAGTGGGGCTAATATAAGAGATTGGTTACATGTAAATGATCATTGTGAAGCTATAGATTTAATTTTGCATAAAGGTAGAATAGGAGAAGTATACAATATTGGCGGCAATAGTGAAAAAACAAATCTGGAAGTTATAAAGTGTATATTAAAAACATTAGGTAAATCTGAAGAACTTATTACTTATGTGAAAGATAGGGCGGGACATGACTTAAGATATGCAATAGATTCTAGCAAATTAAAAGATGAATTAGGATGGAAGCCTAGATATACCTTTGAAAATGGAATAATAGAAACAATAGAATGGTATTTGCAAAATGAGATTTGGTGGAATTCAAATAAATAGTAAATATAAGTATATGAGTTTAATTAATAAAATTTAAACAAAAGTATATAGTTACAAGTTATAAATAATAATTATTAAATACTTAAACTATTTGTAAAATGTATATAAATCATAAAGTTTATAAAAAATATACCGTACTATAATGATAGGGAAATTATGGAAAAAATTAGTATATAAATTAATAAATGTTTATAAAAGTGAGGAAAAACTATGATTATAATAGGGGAGAAGGCATATTTAAAAACACATGATAAAAGAGAAATTCAAGAGCTAGATATTGATAATAAAATCAATAAAACTATAAAAGCACACAATGATGAAATAAAGTCTACTAAAGTTCTAAGAAAAGAATCAAAAACAAGCAATAATGACATGTATAACAACCTAAAAAATAAAGCTAGCATATTAAATAGAGATAAAAGACATATTCAAGATAAAGTATCAGAAATTCAAATCAAGCAGCAAAAAGTAGAAAATATGGAAGAGTCACTAAATCAAATAAAATCATACTACCTTAGCTCTATAAGAAGAGCTAAACAAGAAGAAGAGAAAGAGAAAGTTAAAGTTAAAATAAATAAAATAAAAAAAGAAGTAGATGATTTAAATAGTGAATGTATAACTGAGGTAACAGAACTAAAAGAGTCACAGGATATAATAGATGCTATAGGTACAGCTTTAAACAAAATAAATGATATTAAAAATAAACTTGAACAGTACAAATCAAAATTAATGAATCTTGAATGCTTAGTAGATAAAAGTAAGAACGAATTGAATTTAGAAGAAAAAAAGATAGAAACAAATTTAGATGAAAATATAATATTAAATCCACTAGATTTTATAAGTATAAGTGGTGATTTAAATATAGGAATTGTTGTAGATATTATAATATAAAACAAATATAATTTAATTGCAAATTATAATTTTTTTTATAATGTCATAATTTAACTTTGATTTTTGAAAAAATAGTATATATTTCCATTTTATTTGTGGGTTTTATTGAAAAAAGTTAGAAAATATGATACTTTATACATAAAAGTAATATATTGGCAAATTTGGAGAAATCCAAAGACGCAAAGCTAAAGGGGCTACGGTAAAATTAATTATTTAAATAATATAATTTGCTATGCCAGCCAGTTGCCTAAGAATTTACATTCTTTGTTATTATAATTATCCCTTAATTATTTATATGAGCGTTTATATAAATTTTTTGTATACTTTAAGGAGATTTTATAATATTTTCGATGGTGACTATCCTTATTATTGGGATAGTTTTTTTATTATTTGAACTAATATACAGAATACTGATTATTTTTGAAAAATTTAAATAAATATTTTTTTAGAAAATTTTAAAAAAGTAAATAAATAATGAAAAAATAATTAAAATGTAAAAAAAAGTAAATATAAAAGTTGTAAAAAAGTCGAAAAAATATATTTTTTTAAAAACGAATAACAAAAAAAGGTGTATAATAGAAGAGGCAATAGAAAAAAATGTCAAAAATTCATATTTATGTAAAAATAAAATTACATGGGGGTGCATAAATATAATTATGGATTTAATTTAATTTACATTTGAAATTTAAAAATGTATGAGAAATATTAAGGTGGATAAGTTGAAAATGATATTAAGGTAGTTGTTCAAATTATGAATTTAGGGAGGTATATATGGAAATATACAGTTTGATGAAAATGGGATTAGATGCGACAGAGTTGAGAAGTAAGGTAATCGCAAATAATATTGCAAACATAAATACTGTAGGCTATGAAAGAAAATATGTTGATTTTGAAGATACGCTAACAGATAAATTAGAAGATGCCAAAATTGAAGTAAAAACAGAGAAAAATGCATCTATGAGGGAAGATGGAAATAATGTTGACCTAGAAAATGAAAAAGTAAATCAAGCTGCCTCGACTCTACAATATAATGCCTTAGTAAGTTTAACTAATACGAAAATTGCAATGACCAAAAGTATAATTTCAGGGAGGTAAATAAATGAGTGTTTTTAGTGGGATGAGAATCAGTGCCAGTGGTTTATCCGCAGAGCGTATGAGGATGGATGTTATATCTTCTAATATAGCAAATGTTAAGACAACAAGAACTGAAGATGGAGATGCCTATAAACGTAAAATTGCTACATTTGAAGAAAATTACGACGAAAAACTAGGAATGCTTGGAGTAAAGACCGCATCAATACAAAATGATAATTCGCCTATGAATAGAGTGTATGAGCCAAGTCATCCTGACGCAGATGAAGAAGGGTATGTAGAATACCCAAATGTTGATTTACTAGTAGAAATGACTGATTTAATATCAGCATCAAGATCATATGAGTCAAATATAGATACATTAAATGCACAAAAAAGTATGATTTCAAAAGCTTTAGAAATTGGAAAATAAGGGGGGATTAGATGCAGGGGATAGAGAGTATAAATATAAATTCTGATATGTTTTCGAATATAATAGACAACAATTATACGAATAAAAATTTAAACAAGGAACAACCAATTGATGACTCAAAAATTAAATTTGGTGATGTTATATCGCAAGCTATTAATAAAGTTAATGGAACTCAGGTAGAAGCAAATAATATGGTAGAAGCTCTTATAAAGGGAGAAGATGTTTCTATGCATGATGTGATGTTATCAATGCAGGAATCCCAAATATCAATGCAACTTATGTTAGAAACAAGAAATAAATTATTTGAGGCCTACAAAGAATTAAGCGGAGTGCAACTGTAGCCTATAAATAAGGAGCAAATACATGGAATTTAAAGGAATTATAAGTAAAGTAAAAGATACTTTTCAAAAGAAAAAGGAACAATTTAAAGAACTTAAAAAAGAAAAGAAAATAGCAATTGTAGTAGGTGTTGTAGCTGTTATATTGGCTTTAGCATTTGGAGTTAAGTATGTAAATGATAGTAAATATCAACTCTTGTTTTCAGGACTAACATCAGAAGATGCAATATCAATTACTAAAGAACTTGAAAATCAAGGGGTAGAGATGAAGGTTGAAGGCGATAGTATTTATGTACCAAAGGAACAGGTAGATAAGTTGAGGCTTGAGTTATCAGGTGGTATTTCAAATGGTTCAAAAGGATTTGAATTGATGGATGAAACATCTTCGTTTGGTCTTACAGATGAAGAATTTAGTATTAAGAAACAAAGAATGGTTCAAGGAGAAATAGAAAAGACTATAAAAACTTTCCAACAAGTTGAGGATGCTAGAGTTAACATAACCCAAGGTCAAGAATCTGTATTTTCAGATGAAGGAACTCCTGGTAGCGCTGCTGTAGCAATAACTTTAAAGGCAGGTCAATCTTTAGAACCATCTCAAATAAAATCCATTATGTCATTAGTTTCGGCAAGTAGCACGAATATTCCGAAACAAAATGTAGAAGTAGTAGATCAGAACATGAATTTATTATCAGATGGTTTATTTGATGATAAAGGTAATGCTTCAAATTCAAATGGAATAGATGTGGCACTAAAATCAGAAAAAGAACTAAGTAGAAATCTGGAAAAATCAATTGTTAGCTTACTAGAGCCTATATTTGGAGCAGGAAAGGTTAAGGCTACAGTAAATGCAGACTTAAACTTTGATAACAAAGAGATAACTGAGACTTCAATAAGTCCTAAGACAGTAGTCATGAAGGAAAGTAGAAGTGAAAATAAAACTACAGAACAAGGAAATACAGGTGGATCAGTAGACAATAATATGAATAACGTATCAGGTGCTAATGATGGAACTACATCAAGTAAAGATGAGAGCATTGAGTATGATACAGGTAAAAAAGAAACAAAAACTACAAAAGCTCAAGGGGAGTTAAATAAAATAACAGCATCTGTTGCAATAGATGGAATATTAACAGATGCACAAATAACAAATGTTAATGATATGGTAGCAAATACCATAGGTATGGATGAAAAAAGAGGAGACGATGTGAAAGTCGTAGCAATGGACTTTGGAGCTAATGCCGACGAAGCATCTAAAGAAAGTGGTATAAGTGATAATATGAAATTATTAGGATTTGTATTATTAGCAGTAGCCTTAGCAGGCGTAGTTGCCTTCATCGTAATAAACAGAGCTAAAAAGAAAAAAGAAGAAGAATATGAAAATTATGATGATGTAGATGAAATAGAACTAATTAATAGAAAAATAGAAGAAATGGAAGGTTCTTCAAAATCAGATAATGAAGATGACGAAGAAGAAAGTATTACATTAGAAGAAGAAGTGAGAAAATACGCTTCAGAAAATCCTGATAGGGTTACAGATTTAATAAATAGTTGGTTAAATGTATAAAAGGGTGAGTATATTTTGAATACAGAAATTAATAAATCAGAAAATGCCTTCGATTTAGGTAATATACCAAAAGTAAGGCGTGTAACAGGAGCAAGAAAAGCAGCAATATTATTGATGACTTTAGGTCCAGAAGCTTCAACGGAAGTATTGAAAAATTTATCAGATAAGAAGATACAAAAAATAGGGGTAGAAATAGCAAATATTAATACCATCAACGCAAGAGAAAGAAGAGAAATATTACAAGAATTTATTGAGCTAAACAAAGGAAAAGAATATGTAATGGAAGGTGGTATAGAAAGTGCTACATCATTACTTCACGGAGCATTAGGTAGCCAAAGAGCTGGAAAGCTGCTTGAAGGAATCAAATATGATGCATATACAAAATTGTTTATGGGTGCAAGAAAAGCTGAACCAGAACAAATTTTAGCTTGTATACAAGGAGAAAGTACTCAAACCATAGCTGTGATTTTAACACATATTCAACCTGATAAAGCAGCTGTAATACTAGCTGAGCTTCCTGAAAAAGTTAAGAATGAAGTATCTTTAAAGATAGGTTCAGCTTCTTCTATTTCTCCAAATGTTATAAAAGCCATAGATAAAGCGGTTGAAAAGAAACTAGCTAATTTAGGTCAAAGGGAGATAGAAAGTAGTGGTGGAGTTGATAGCCTTGTAAATATACTTGGAAATGTTGATAGGAAAACAGAAAAAAGTATTATCAAGTATATAGAAGATAGAAATGATGAATTAGCAGAAGAAATTAAATCGAACATGTTCATATTTGAAGATATTGTTAGACTTGAAAATATTGCAATTCAAAGAATTCTTAAAGAAATTAATGTTAAAGATATTGCCTTTGCTCTTAAAGGTGCATCTAAAGATGTTTCAGAAACTATATTCAAAAATCAATCTCATAGAGCATCACAAGCTCTTAGAGAAGAGATTGATTTATTAGGAAAGGTAAAAATATCTCAAGTAGAAGAAGCGCAACAAAATATAGTCAATACTATAAGACGCCTTGAAGATATGGGAGAAATAAATTTAACTAGAGGCTCAGATGATGAATTTATTGTGTAATATTATTAAAGCAGAGGAAGTAGAAATACTTGGTAAAAGAAAAATAAAAGTTAACTCAAATATATCTAACTTTGAAATTGCAAGTGATGAATTTGATATGAAAAGAGAAAATGAAATGGCACAAATCAAAGAAGAAGTTGAGTTAAAATTAAAAGAAGCAAAAGAGCAGAGGGAGCAAATTATCAAAAATGCTCAATCAGAGGCAGAAATAATTATAGAACAATGCAAAGAAGAAGTTTCTAATATAGAAAAAAAAGCATATGAAGAAGGACATAAACAAGGACTAAAAAATGGATATGAAGATGGCTATAAAGAAGTATATGAAGAGTATGTTGAAAAAGCCAAAGAAGAAGCCAATAAAATAATTGATAATGCTAATAACATTTTAATTCAATCTAATCAAGAAATATCAAACTATATGAAAGAAAATAGAAATAAAATCTTAAATATGAGCATTAGTATAGCAGAGCAAGTGTTAAGAGAAAAATTTGAAGATGTTTCGGCAATGGATAAGTTAATAGGAAATGTTATAGAAGAATATGAACTTAAAGAAAATTTTGTTATAAAAGTCAATCCTACATATAAAGAAAGCTTGGATAAACAAGTACTAGCATTAAAAGAATCTTATAAGCTAAATGGAGACGTATTTGTTCTAGGAGACGAGTCAATCCAAGTTGGAAATGCAATAATAGATAACGTTAATGGCAGCTTAATAGTTGGAATTGATGGAGTAATAGAAAAAATAAAAGAGGAATTACTATGATTAATATAGAGTTTGAAAAACTTATAAAAAAAATTAAAGATATTCCTTCAGTAATATGTGAGGGAAAAGTAAAAAAAATCATAGGGCTTACTCTAGAAGTTGAAGGAGTTAAATGCTTTGTAGGTGAATTGTGCCACGTTTATAACAATAAGAACGAGCCAATTAACTGTGAAGTTGTTGGATTTAAGGATGGGGATGTAATATTAATGCCCCTTGGCGAGTTAGCAGGAATAGGTCCAGGGTGTAGGGTTGTAGCTCAAGGAATACCGTTAAGTGTAAGATGTAGTGATGACCTTTTAGGGAAAGTCCTGGATGGGTTAGGTAATCCCATAGATGAAGAGACAATAATATCAGGTGAAAGGTACAGCTTGCTTAATGAACCGCCAGATCCTATGAAGCGACCGAGAATAACAAATATAATGCCTACGGGAATAAGAGCTATTGATGGTTTTTTAACTTGTGGGGAAGGTCAACGTATAGGAATATTTGCTGGAAGTGGAGTAGGGAAAAGTACAACTTTAGGAATGATAGCAAGAACAGCAGAGGCAGATGTAAATGTAATTGCTCTTGTTGGAGAAAGAGGGAGAGAAGTTCTCGATTTTATAGAAAGAGATTTAGGAGAAGAAGGGATGAAGAAATCAGTAGTAGTTTGTGCTACTTCTGATAAATCACCTTTAGTTAGACTAAAAGGAGCTTTAACTGCAACTGCCATTGCAGAATATTTCAGAGACAAAGGGAAAAAAGTAATACTTATGATGGATTCTGTTACTAGGTTTGCAATGGCACAAAGAGAAGTGGGGCTAGCTATAGGAGAACCACCAGCTCAAAAGGGATATACCCCTTCAGTATTTGCTATGTTACCAAAATTGATGGAGAGAACAGGGACTTCAGAAAAGGGATCCATAACAGCCTTTTACACAGTTTTGGTAGATGGTGATGATCTAAATGAACCTATTGCGGATACAGTAAGAGGGATATTAGATGGACATATAGTTTTATCAAGAACATTGGCCCATAAGAATCATTATCCAGCCATAGATATATTAAATAGTGTAAGCAGACTTATGAAAGAAATATCGGATGATAAGCATAATCAGGCTGCATCTTATGCAAGAGATATACTTGCAACTTATAAAGACGCAGAAGACTTAATTAATATTGGAGCATATAAAGAAGGGTCTAATAAAAATATTGATATGGCAATTGAATATATTGATTCTGTCAATGATTTTTTAAAACAAAATGTAAATGAAAACACATTATTTGAAGATAGTAAAAATTCATTGATAAATATGTTTTCTAAAGGGGAGTAAAGTAGTTGAAAAAATTTAAGTTCAAACTAGAAAAATTACTAGACATAAATATAAAAGAAGAAGATGAAAGTAAGTTAAAATACACGCAGGCTCAAAATGAAAAAAGAATAGTAGAAGAAAACTTAGAAAGACTTGAAGAAAATTATAAAAAATATTCAGATATTACTAGGGCTAATGATGTAATCTCACAAAAGGTTATAATAAACTACTTATCAACTCTTACACAGTCTATAAAGTTGACAGATGAAAATCTTAAAGAGGAAGAAAAGAAAGTCATTGAAGCTCAAAATGACCTAATACAAAAACAGATAAAAAGAAAATCATTAGAAATTCTTAAAGAAAAAGAAATGGAGAGAGTAAAAAAAGAGGAAGAAAGAATAGAACAAATCACAAATGACGAGTTTGCTCTCTATGCATATATAAGAAATAATGCAAATGTTTCACAAAAAGGTGGTAAATATGGAATTTAATTTGAGTTTATCAACAACTGTAGCAGATATTATCAAATATTTCCAAGGAAATGGAGAAAATGTCTCAGGGGAAACAGAACAAGGAATATTTGATAATGTATTAGAAGGAATATTTGAAGATGGTGATAAATCGGAGGATATAGACTATAACTTGATTTTGAATTTATTAAATAATCTGAAATTATTTAATAATGAAGAAAGCTTACAACATGTAGATAAAGTTAATATTGACTTAGATAAGGTGGAAAGTTCAGATAATATTTGTAGTAACGTCAATGAAACAGAACTTAATATAATATCAAATAGTAATGAGATTAACACGAACTTACTAAATAGTAAAGAATTAGAAGTGTTAAAAGATTTGAAGAATAAGTCTGAAGTAGTAAACAATGAAACTACTGGAATTGAGTTAAATGATAAAGAAATTGAAGTATTAAAAAAATTAGATAGCATTATTTCTAATAAAAAAATAAAAAATGATAGTGAAATGCCTGATATAAATAAATTAAGTGATGTTGAAATAGAAAACAGTCAAAATAGAATTAATGACAAAACAGTTAATAGTGAAAAATTTAGTCAACTGGAAACTAGTAATACAACAGATAAACTTAACTTGATTAGAAATAATGAGTTAGATGAAGAAAAGGATAAAGATAAAGAATTAAACACCTTAGAGAATATTTTAAATGGGGATAATGATAGCAATTTTATTATAAATAATAATCAAGTAATTAATAAAGAGGCAAATTCTATAAACGCTATTTCGCGACAAGAAGCTCCAATAATTAGACAAGAGTATATTGGAGAAGACATTATTAAAACTGTTAAATATTTAAAAGCTAGTGGGCAAGAAGAAATAACTATTAAAATAAGTCCAAGAGAGCTAGGTGATATGACTATTAAACTTATTAATAATCATGAGGAAGCTAGTGTTGCCATTGTAATTAGCAAAAGCGATGTTTTTAATTTAATTAATGAAAACCAAAGTGAGATAGCAAAACATCTAAAAGATCTAAATATTAATGTAAAAGAAATTTCAGTTGAAATGAAAGGCAATACTCAAAATAGTTTCTCTTCAAACTTAAATCAAGAGTTTGAGAGAAATAACCAAAGAAATCAACAGGAGCGAAAGAAAAATATCAGTTTTGTAGATGAATCCACTGAAGAAATTGAAGAAGTGACAATGGAAGATAATGTAAATATTTTAATTTAAGGGAGTAGTAAATGAGTGATATAGCAGGTATAAATAAAAATAGCGCAGTAACTGAAAAAGGAACAAAGGTTTTTGACGCAGGTGATAACACAGATAAAGATTTATTTCTAAAATTGTTAGTAGCTCAGATGACAAACCAAGATCCGTTTAATACTCAAGATCCAACTCAATATGTAACACAATTAGCACAATTTAATATGCTAGAGCAAACTATGTCTCTTAATGATAATATGGAGTATTTAATAGGAATGACAAATGGTCTTTTAGTAAATTCAGCAATGGGCTCGGCATCAGCATTAATAGGGAAAGATGTTGAAGTATATGTCCCTAAAGAAGACGGATATGATACTACAAAGACAATGTCAGGAAAAGTTGAAAGTGTTCATATAAAAGATGGAGTTGTATATATGAATATAAGAGATTCTGAAAGTGGCAAATTGGTAGAAGTTGAATATGGAGCTCTTACTAAAGTAAAGGGTAATAATACAAATATAGAAGAAGATAACAAGGGGGAATAATTTTAATGTTAAGATCGATGTATTCAGGAATAAGTGGTATGAAGGCAAACCAAACTAAGATGGATGTAGTTGGTAATAATGTTGCAAATGTAGGAACAACAGCATTTAAGAAAAGTAATGTTAGATTTAGTGATGCACTATATCAAACTTCAATATATGCAAGTTCTCCAGGGACTATAGTTGGTGGAGTAAGTCCAGGACAAGTAGGTATAGGAACAAAAGTAAGTGGTATGTTTAAAAACACTGTACAAGGAAATATACAAACAACTGGTAGAAGTTCTGATTTAGGTATTGACGGAGATGGATATTTTACTGTTCAAATTGGTCAAAATCAATATGCATATACTAGAGATGGATCTTTTAATATTGATAAAGAAGGTAATTTAGTTACAGCTGATGGATATAAAGTAGTTGGAACTGATAAAAAACCTATTCAAATACCTAAAGAACAAAATGGTCAAAAAGTATTATCTTATAATATATCAAGTGAGGGAGAGGTATCATATCTTTTGGCAGATGGTAGCAAATATCCACAAGGAGGAACTGGTGCTCAGAAACTAGGAATAGCAGTATTTCAAAATCCAGAGGGTCTTGAAGCATTAAGTAGTAACCTTTATGGTGTATCAGCTAACTCGGGAGATCCTATTTTAAATGCAGCTTATGGAAATATAAAACAAGGTGCTATAGAAATGTCAAATGTTGACTTATCAGAAGAGTTTACAGAAATGATAGTAACAACAAGAGCCTTTCAGGCAGCCAGTAAGGTAATAACTACTAGTGATGAGTTATTACAAGAAATTATTAATCTAAAAAGATAGAAAACAGAGGAGGTAAGACATGAAAAAGTCAGACATATTAACTCCTATTGGTTTTTTATTTGTATTAGCTGTTCTATTCTTTGGAATAGCACAAGATAAAGCAGGGGTGGGGGCATTTATAGATATGCCATCCTTTGTTATAACAGTAGGGGGTTCATTTGCTGCAGTATTAATTACATTCTCGTTAGACGATCTAAAACAGATTCCAGGATCAATGAAAGTAGCTATGCAAATAAACAGAACTAATAAGGTAGATTTAGTTAGTCAATTTAAGGAACTATCTAGAAAAGTTAGAAAAGATGGACTACTATCAATCGAAGATAATGTTGAAGAAATAGAAAATGAATTTATGAAAAACGGATTAGAGCTTGTAATTGATGGTATTGATATGGAAAGTATAGAAGAAATACTAGAAAACCAGATTAATATATTTGAAAGTAAATATGAAAATAGTTCTAAAGTGTATAAATTATGGGGATCCTTTGCACCAGCAATGGGAATGGTTGGTACTTTAATTGGTCTTATACAAATGCTTGCAGGAGGACTTAACGATGCAGCTGCTATTTCATCAGGAATGGCAAAGGCATTAATAACAACTTTTTACGGTACAATACTTGCAAATACAATACTTAACCCAATAGGATACAATATACAAACTAAGTGTGAAAAAGAAGTTCAGCTTATGGAAATGATAATTTGTGGAATAGGAAGTATTCAAAATGGTGAAAGTTCAAGAATTATCGAAGAAAAATTATTAACATATTTAAGTGATTCAGAAAAGAAAAATTACTTTAAAAGAGATGTTGACGATAGTGAGGTAGATGGAGATGTCGCGTAAGAAAAAAAAAGGTGATGATATTAATCCTAACGCGTGGTTAGATACCTATGCAGATACAATAACACTCCTTCTTACATTTTTTATACTTCTATATTCAATGTCATCTGTTGATGCTAAAAAACTAAACGAATTATCAAATGCATTGCAAAGGTCTTTAAGAGGTGATGTTAAAGTAGAAGAACTATCAGATATTAAAGAAATAGCTACTAATAATGAAAAAACTTCAGAGCAAATACAAGAAGATTTAGTAAAAAAGGTAAATGAAACAATTGAAGCAAATTCCTTTACTGATGTTATTAAAGTTAGAGATGAAGATAGAGGGGTAGTGCTTCAACTAGATGAAACAATATTATTTGATCCTGGTAAAGCAGATTTGATGAAGAAAAGTCAAAATGTATTAAATATGGTTACAAAAATCGTTAAGGATCTACCAAATGATGTACTAATTGAAGGAAATACAGATGATATTCCTATGTTTAACAAAGAGTTTCAATCTAACTGGGAATTATCAACTGCAAGAGCAGTAAGTGTTGTAAAGTATTTTGTTTCAGACAAAAAATTAGATCCAACAAGATTTTCGGTTAAAGGATATGGTGAATACAAGCCCTTAGTAAAGAATAACTCTGCAAAAAATCGAACAATAAATAGAAGAGTTGATATATTAATAGTTAAGGAACAGCAAAAGGAGAAATAAAATGGACAATATACTAAAATATATTATAAATTTAATAGTATTTGTACCTTTTACCATTGCTTTAATAATAATAACTATAAGACTTAGTAAATCAAGCATTAATGGAATAGCAAAAAACAAATACATAAAAGTTTTAGAAAGAACAAATTTGAATAAAGATACAGAACTATATGTTTTAAAAGTAGGTGATGAAGGCTGCGTTATAGTCTCATCATCTACCAAAACAGACACAATAAAAGAGCTTACAAGTCATCAAATAGAAGAAATAGAAAGAAAACAAGAAGAGGTTAAAATTAATAATAGAAATAATATAAATTTAAAATTAAAAGACATAAAAAAATTTAGATTAAAGGAGATAAAAAATGAACGAAATAATACAAATGATTTCAAATAATCAACAAGAACTCACTCCTTTAATAGAACTATTTATTGTTATGACCCTTATGATGTTTTTGCCAACAATGGTTTTTATGATGACGAGCTTTATAAGAATCATCATTACATTTTCATTTATTAAGTCGGCTTTAGGTGCTACACAATCTATTCCAAATCAAATATTAATAGGAATAGCATTGTCATTAACAATTTTTATCATGGCTCCTACAATAAACTCCATAAATAATGAAGCTATTAAGCCCTATATGAATGAAGAAATAAAATTTGATGAGGCAGTAGAAAAGGCACAAGTTCCTATTAAAAAATTCTTGCTAAATCAAACAAGAGAAGATGATTTAAAGCTATTTATAGAAAGTGCTGATATAGATAAAACTAATTTAAATAGAGAGAATGTACCGCTTAGTGTATTAGTACCAGCATTTGCAATAAGTGAATTAAAAACTGCTTTTCAGATCGGGTTTTTAGTTTATTTACCATTTTTACTAATAGACTTGGTAGTTTCAAGTACTCTAATGTCTATGGGGATGTTCATGCTTCCGCCAGCTATGATATCTTTGCCATTTAAATTATTGTTATTTATTATGGTAGATGGTTGGAATTTATTGATTAAATCTTTGTTATTAAGTTTCAAATAGTTAGGAGGAAAGTAGTATGTCAGAAAATATGGTAATGAGTATAGTAAAAGAAGCATTATATACAAGCATGTTAGTTGGGGGACCTATTTTAATTTTATCGTTGTTAGTTGGTTTGCTTGTAAGTATATTTCAAGCAACGACACAAATTCAGGAACAAACACTAACATTTGTTCCAAAAGTAATAGTAATAGCATTAACATTGGCACTAGGTGGAAATTGGATGTTAAATGAGATTATTAAATTTACAACTAAGATTATGAATATGATAGCTGTTATAAAGGGATAAAAAATGTTATTCATATTTATTAGAGTAATAACATTTTTCTCTTCTCTTAATATTTTATTTCCATCAGGAACCCCAAACACTTTTAAAGTATGCTTTTCAATATTAATGTCTATTATAATATCCTCTGGCGTTAATATTGATGTCAATGTACTTAATACATTTGACTTAATTAGATTAGTAGCAATGGAAACTGTAAATGGATTACTTTTAGGTTATATAACAAACTTATGTTTTAATAGCTTGAAAATAGCAGGTAGTTTAATTGACCAGCAAATAGGCTTGTCAATGAGTAGTATTTACGACCCAAATAGCAAAGAACAAGCGACTTTGATAGAAAATCTTATGTACTGGATGGGTATAATTATATTTTTTAGTATGAACGGTCACCACAAATTAATAATAGGCATACAGCAAAGTTTTCACTTAATAAAAATAGGTGAAAATTTAATACAAAATAATTTTTACTACATTATACATGTATTTGTACAGTGTTTTACTATAGGATTTAAAATTGCAGTTCCGGTCATATTATCACTTATATTTACAGATTTAATAATGGGGCTTATATCTAGAAGTGTACCCCAATTAAATGTAATGATAATAGGAATGCCTTTGAAGATGCTAGTTGGTGTGGTTTTCTTTATGATAGCACTTCCGTTTGTAATAACAGAAATACATAACTTATTAAATAAAATACCAGATATATTAGATGGAACCCTAAGTATGGTTAATAGTGATATGATGACATCCCTTGGGCCAGTAGGTATAGTACTATCAATGGGTGGTGACAAAACAGAAGAACCCACAGCAAAGAAAAAAAGAGATGCTAGAAAAAAAGGAAATATTGCAAAAAGCAAAGAAGTAACAACGGCTATAACTCTAGTGGCTATGCTAATAATAATTTTTACTATGTCTGATTATATAATATTAGAAATTAAAAATTCTATGATTAACTTACTTAGTAGTAATTTTAGCATGGACTTTGATAGTGGGGTAATGTTAAATTCACTTGGAAGTAAGATTTTACTTTCATTTATGAAAATATTTTTACCAATAGGATTTATCATAATGATATTTGGCGTAATCGGAAATCTTATTCAATCAGGTATGTTATTTACAGGAGAAGGACTTAAACCACAATTTTCAAAGTTAAATCCAATAAATGGATTTAAAAATATGTTTTCCCTTAAAGCTTTAGGGACTTTAGTTAAAAGTGTAGCTATTATAGGTGTATTATTATATATCGGTTATTCTTTTATGAATAAAAACTTTGAAGGAATTATGAAAAGTGCAGATATTTATCTTCCATATCTTTTAAATACAATAATTGAACTTATAAAATCATTACTTGGAAGAATATGTTTAGCTGTTGTTTTAATAGCCGCAGTAGATTATGGATATCAACGATTTACTCATAATAAAGAGTTAAAAATGACTAAGCAAGAAGTAAAAGAAGAATATAAACAGATGGAGGGAGATCCTCAAGTAAAAGGAAAAATAAAACAAAAACAAAGAGAAATATCTAATCGTAGAATGATACAAGCAGTGCCTAGTGCAACAGTTATTGTAACAAATCCTACACACATATCTATAGCAATTAAGTATGAAAAAGGGATAGATTCTACTCCAAGAGTAGTTGCAAAGGGGGCAGATGTTGTAGCATTTAAGATAAGAGAAGTTGCTAAAGAACATGATATACCAATTATTGAAAATAAACCACTTGCAAGACTTATATATAAAGAGGTTGATATAGATAAGGAAATACCAGAAGAAATGTATCAAGCAGTGGCAGAAGTATTGGTTGCAGTTTATAAAATCAAAAACAAATATAAATAGTTATTAAAGAGGTTAAAAATAGATGGAAAAATTAAATTATAATAAACGATTTGACGTAATAGTTGGATTTGGAATAATTGGTATTGTTTTAATGATAATAATACCTTTACCGACATTTTTACTAGATATAATGCTAGCAATAAATATATCATTTGCAGTATTAATATTACTATTAACTCTTTTATCAACTGATATATTACAATTATCAATATTTCCAACAATATTGCTTGTTACCACATTATTTAGAATAGCCCTAAATATATCGTCAACAAGATTAATATTAGGGCAAGGTTATGCAGGAAATGTAATAGAGGCCTTTGGTAGTTTCGTTGTTGGGGGAAATTATGTAGTAGGGGTAATTATATTCTTGATTATAGTAATTATCCAAATGGTAGTTATAACTAGTGGATCAAGTAGAGTATCAGAAGTTTCTGCAAGATTTACATTGGATGCAATGCCAGGTAAACAGATGAGTATAGATGCAGACTTAAATGCTGGAATGATAGATGAGAAGACAGCAAGAGAAAGAAGAAGAAAACTACAACAAGAAGCAGGGTTTTATGGGGCTATGGATGGTGCTTCAAAATTCGTAAAAGGTGATGCAATAGCAGGAATAATTATAACTTTAATAAATGTACTAGCAGGTATGGTAATTGGAGTTATGATGCTAGATATGAGTTTTTCAGATGCGGTCCAAACATATATAAGACTTACAATAGGTGATGGACTTGTGAGTCAAATACCAGCATTATTGATATCTGTTTCGGCAGGTATGTTAGTTACGAGAGCTGATAGCGATGAAAACTTTGGTAATTTATTTGGAAAACAGTTAATGTCTATTCCAAAAGCTATAGCTATGACAGGGGCAGTATTAATCGTAATGGGATTTATTCCAGGACTTCCTAAACTATCATTTTTTGCTTTAGGATTAGGAGCAATATTAATTGCATTTTTGTTAAATAAAGAGGAAAAAGAAAATCAAAGGGTGTTAGAAAATGAAGTATTAGAAAAAAATGATGCACCACCTAGTATAGAAAATGCTGAGGATGTATCTAGTTATATAAATGTTGAGCCAATTGAGGTAGAGATTGGATATGGTTTAATACCACTGGTTGATGAATCTAGTGGAGGGGACTTACTTCAAAGAATTATATCAGTAAGAAAGCAATGTGCTATAGATATGGGAATAATAGTTCAGCCAATTAGAATAAGAGATAATTTACAACTTAATCCAAATCAATATAGCATAAAGATTAAAGGAAACGTTGTTGCAGTATACGACTTAATGCCTAATATGTTACTTTGTATGAATCCTATGGGACTTGCTATGGATATTGATGGAATACAAACAAAGGAACCAACATTTGGAATTGATGCACTGTGGATAAAAAAAGAAAAGGCAGAAGAAGCAGAACTGTGTGGATTCACTATTGTTGACCCAACGACTATATTAGTTACTCACTTACTTGAAATAATAAAAAGTAAATCTCATGAGTTGGTTGGAAGACAAGAAGTTAAAGAAATAATAGATGTGACTAAAGAGAGATATAGTGCAGTTGTAGATGAGTTAATACCAGATTTATTGACTTTAGGTGAAGTACAAAAAGTATTCCAAAACTTACTTAGAGAGAAAGTAGCCATTAAGGATAGGGTTACGATCTTAGAAACACTTGCAGATCATGCAAGAAATACTCGTGATATAGAACTTTTAACAGAATATGTAAGAATGGCAATGAGTAGAAGTATATGTTCAGACTTAGTGGATGAAAACAATTCTATGACTGTTGCAACACTATCTTTAGAATTAGAAAATATGATTAGCAATAATCTACAAAGATCTGTAAATGGAACTTATCCAGCAATTGATCCAGATACAACAAATTATATATTTAAAAATATACAAAATATAACTGAAGATATAAGTTTCAATAATAGACCTATATTATTGGTATCTCCAAAAATAAGGGCACCATTTAGAAAGTTAATAGAAATGGTATTTCCAAACGTAGTAATTTTATCGCTTAATGAAGTACCAAGTGATATACAGATAAAATCTCAAGGAGTAGTTTGTATATAGTTAAGGGGGGAATATATAGTGAATACACATGAACAAGAAGAACTTATTGTAAATAATATGTCTCTTGTGAGGCACATAGCATCAAAATACTACACAAATAGAATTGGAATGGAATATGAAGATTTAGTAAGTTATGGAGTAATGGGGTTAATTGATGCAAGTACAAAGTTCGATAAAAATAGAGGTGTAAAATTTTCAACATTTGCATCTATTAGAATATCATCATATATAATTGATGAAATAAGAAGGCATTCCCCTATTTCTAGAACTTACACAAGTAAAATAAAAGAATATAATAAATGTGTTGAGGATTTACAAAATACCTACTATAGGCAACCTAGTTTGGAAGAAATATCAAAATATATGAATATATCTATAAAAGAAGCAAATGACATAAAATTGAAGATGATGAAAAGAAGTAATGTATCTTTGGACGGAGTAATATACGAAGATGAAAGTGAAGTTAAACTTATAGATACAATAAAAGAAAAAGAAGAACAATCACCTAGTGCTATTATTGAAAAGCAAGAGCTTCAAGAAGTAATGGCAAAGGCAATAGATAATTTAAAAGAAAAGGATAAATTAGTATTATCCCTTTATTATTATGAAGAGATGACATTAAAAGAAATAGGACTAGTTTTAGGAGTATCAGAATCGAGGGTATCACAGCTAAATACAAGGGCAATTTCAAATTTAAGAGCAGAGATGAAAAGAATAAAATATATAGATTAAGAAGGGGAAAATATGTTAAGAGGATTATATACATCAGTATCATCAATGTTAACACTTCAATCTAGGCAAGGTATTATTACTAATAATTTAGCTAATATAAATACTACAGGATATAAACAAGAAACTTTGCTTGGTAAGAGCTTTGATGAAGTTATGCTATCAAATAATGATAATTACAAAAATGGAAAAGCAAATAAGCAGATATTAGGAAATATGAGTTTTGGTGTAAGGATTGATGATACATTTACTAACTATAGCCAAGGAACTAATGTTTCGACGGAAAATAATATGGATTTTGCAATAGAGGGTAATGGATTTTTTGAAGTTACGGATAATCAAAATAATAGGTATTATACAAGAAATGGTGATTTTAGCGTTGATGCACAAGGATACTTAATAACAAGCTCAGGTCATTATGTTTTAGGGGTTAATAATACAACTGGAGCAACAGAGCGTATTAATGTAGGTAATAACACTATGTCTGTTACTTCAGATAATGCAATTAATATTAATGGTCAAGAAAGATATAGATTTAGAGTAGTTGATTTTCAAAACTACGATAACTTAGAAAATACTGGGAATGGGGTTTATACAGGGACAAATCCAAACAATGCCACAAATTTTAATGTAAAGCAAGGTTACTTAGAAAGTTCAAATGTAGATTCTATAAATTCAGCAGCTTTACTTATGGAAACTGTAAAAGAATTTGAAGCTAACCAAAAAGTTGTGCAAGCAATGGATTCTATACTATATAAAATAGCTAATGAAATAGGAAGAGTATAAGATATGGGGGAAAGAATATGTACAATATATTACGTGCTAGCACATCTGGTATGATTGCAAATCAAGAAAAAATAAATATTGCATCTAATAATATAGTAAACTCTCAAACAACAGGTTATAAAAAATTAGATGTAGGATTTTTAGACTTATATACCAAATCTTTAGAGAGTAATTATAATCCTCATAGTTCAAATGGTAGTTTGACAGGTACAGGGACAAAAATAGCACAAGCAACTAGGAATATGGTTCAAGGACCTTTGAAAAATACTGGTATAGATACTAATTTAGCCATAGATGGAGAAGGTTATTTTTGCCTTATTCGACCTGATGGGACTCATTGCCTTACAAGAAATGGAGATTTTAGTTTAGATGCAAATGGAACCCTAGTGGATGCAAATGGCAATAGAGTAGATATTACATACACTAATGGATACAACAGAGGAAATGTTGACTTATCAGATGGAAAATTAAATATAAATAAAGAAGGACAAATATACCTAGACGACAAAATGGTGGGAAGAATTAATTTATATGTTACAGAAGGTACAAATGATTTGATTTCAGTCGGTGATAGTTTATTTGCTTTAAAAGAGGGAGCAGATATGTATGCATATAATGAAGCAGACATTAGACAGGGACATGTTGAAATGTCTAATGTGAATTTATCAAGTGAAATGACTGACTTAATTACGGTACAAAGAGCATTTCAATTTAATAGTAAGGGTATAAAGGCTGTAGATGAGATGTGGAGTATGATTAATAATCTTCAGTCAAGATAAGAAAGGTAAAAGGAAAATACTATGGTACAGGATATAAAAAAATATGATTTTAAAAAACCTCAAAGATATTCTTCCGACAATATGAGATTCGTATCTGTTATCGCAGAGGAATTTTGTAAAAATATTAATATATTTATGAATTATGAATTAAAACAAAAAGATATAGTTTGTAAAGTAGAAAAGATAGAACAAACAAACTATGAAGAATTTACAAACATGGTAACTTCTGATTCTGTTATAGTAGAACATGCAATTCAGCCTTTAGTAAGTGGTCTTATATATCAAATAGATAAAGGTATAGCTCTTACCTTTATAGATTGTATGTTAGGTGGAGATGGTAAATTTGACGATTATACAAGAGAACTTACAGAAATTGATAAGCAGTTAATTCATCATGCGAGTGAAAATTTTTTGACAAAACTTCATGTAGTTGAAGGGTGTGAATACAGAGAAGTCTTAGAGGTTCACTTAAACCTTGGCTCTAGTAAAAAATATCCAGTAAGTGAGTCAGTTTTAATTGCTCACATGAAAATGATGCATGATGATAAAGAAGTAGGAAAAATGAGATTTTGTAAGCCGTATAGCTGTATGGAACCAATATTACCACAATTAGAAACAAAAAAACTTTTTAAAAGTAAAAATATTGATTATGACTTTGAATTTACAAATGCAATATATAATAATGTTTACGCGGCTAGTACAGATATTGTAGCCCTATTAGGTAAAGCTGAGATTAAAGTTCAGGAATTATTAGACTTAAACGTTGGAGATGTAATAAAGTTAGATTCCAAAATAGAGGAAGAAATAGAACTTTATATTGCAGGATCAAAATCTTTTAAATGTAAACCAGGCTTAATAGAAAATAAAAGAGGTGTGGTAATTGTTGATAGCATTGGTAAGGAGGAATAAAGTATGGCAGAAAATTTTGATAGAGTTTTAGATATAGAATTAGAGATAAGTACAGTATTAGGAAGAACTAAGATGACATTAAAGGATGTTTTTGAACTTACAAAAGGATCTTTAATAGAGTTAGACACGCTAGAAAATCAGGAACTTGAAATATTTGTAAATGGAAGAAAAATTGGTTATGGAGAGGCTGTGATCGTAGATCAAAATTTTGGGATAAGAATAACAAGTATTCTAGGAGAAGAAGAGCTTGTTAAAACTTTAGAATAATATCTACATAGCAAAGGATGGAAAATTTATGGCGAAAATGTTAAAGAGTAAATATAATAGTACAGGTGAACGATGTGTAGATGCTTGTTTAAATTATGGAGAACTTAGATATGTTAATAAAGATGGATCGCCTATAAAAATAGAAATACCTTGTGACAAATATGAAGAAGCTATAAGTGATTTCTTGGAAAGAATTAAAGAGGGTTTGACTGTAGATCCGGATATAGATCCAAGTAAAGTTTTAAAGAGGGGTACTATAACATATAATCAAGCAAAAGATATATCATATGAAGGAAGAATTAAGGGAATAGAGATATTTGCGATAGATGAAAGTATAGAGTGTGAACATATTCTAGGAATATCTGGAAGTATAGAGTACGCATTAGCAATATGGAATGGAGACAGCAAAGAAAGTGCATTAAAAAAATCAATAATAAGAGCCGTTACAGTGTATGGTGAAGATTTTATAAAGGAGTTAGAATTAACTGATATAATAGGTGAGGATGAATGTAGCAGATTTTGTGACAAAATTAACTACTTAAAAAAAGTAAATAATTTAGATTTATATAAACCATTAGATGTTATGATAGATGATGATATTGGTGAAGATGATGATCTAAAAACAAAGAAAAAACTAATGAAAAATATAAAAACAGCCTCATTAATTGGAGGATTAACATTAGCAATTATAATAATACAGATAATAACTAATGGTGGCACTTTTAAGGATAATCTATATTTATTTTTACCTATTTTTATAATATCTTTTGCAATGAGTATATTAGTAGTATTTTATTTAAAGATAAGTAAATATATAACTGAACAATATGTTAAAAATAAGGGCCAAACAATAATGGAAATGTTTAATGAAGAGCTGGAAAGAATAACATATGATAATATATTAACGGAAAAAGAATGCAAAGTTATTTTACATAATATAACTAAAGGAGAAATTTCAAAACTACTGTCAGAAATGAAAGGTAGCGTAAATAAAAAAGTATCATGTAATGCATTAGTTAAAAATGAAACACGATTTATATTAGATGAAAGAAAAAGTATTATATTGCCAAGCGAGATTGAAGTTAAAAAATGTATGGAAAAGTTTATGCTTTCGTATAAAGAAAAATTTAGTAAAGAGGAAACTATAAAAACTACTTAAATAATAAAGTGTATAAGGAAAATAAAATTTAACTTATGCACTTTTTTTAGTAAAAAAATATTTTTATTGAAAATTGGTGTTAAATAAATCAAAAAGTATCCGTAGAATTAATAAAATGAAATAATAAGGTAAATAAATTTTGACAAAAAATATAGGGGAGAAAAAAATGAATAGAAGATTTACAAACTTAAAAATTGGGAAAAAAATGGTTTTGGGTTTTGGAATGTTATTAATAGCTTTCACAATTATAGGCACATTATCCTTGAGGAATTTAAGAGTAGTAGGGGGGCATACAGTTGATTTATTTGAAGGACCATATCAATTAACAAATGAAGTAATGGGGATTAGAAGAGGTATTACTTCTGTTGATCAAAATATAGCTTATGCATTGGTTCAAAAAGATATTTCAAATTTTGAAGCACCTATTAATGAATATTTTAATGATTTATATGAAAGAATAGAGAAAATAAAAAATAATCCTGAAGCAGATATTGATTTAGCTAAAAAATTAGAAACTTCAGTTGGGAATTTTAAACAAGAATATGAAAAAATAAAGGGCGTTATAAATAATGGGAATACAAAAACAATAAATAAATTAATTGTTGATGAAAAGAGCGATTATTTTTTAGCTTATATGGATGTTGCAGAAAATGCAGGAACTCTTTACGATAATGAAATAGAAAAAGGAATTTTATTCAAAGAAAATGTTACTAAAAAGGTAAGAAAAGTTTGGGCAATATGTGTAGTAATGTCTACATGTACTATTATAGGCGCTATAGTAATAGGTATATATATTACAAGAAAAATAAGACAACCTATTGAAGAATTAGAAATTGCAGCAAATAAAATGTCACTAGGTGATTTTGATATTGAGATAGACTATGAATCAGAAGATGAACTAGGAAGTTTATCTAATAGTATGATATCAATGAGTAACACAATAAAAGCTATGATTGGTGATGTGGTTAATGTACTACAAGAAATTGCATCAGGTAATTTTGATGTTGAGCCTAAAGTAGAATATATTGGAGTATTTAATAGTATTGAAAAATCTTTAGAGCACATTACTAATGAATTAAGTGATACAATGTCACAAATAAATGTGGCATCAGACCAAGTTCAATCAGCATCAGATCAAGTTGCAAGTGGAGCACAAATGTTATCACAAGGTACTACAGAGCAGGCAGGATCAATAGAAGAACTATCTGCAACTATAGCTGAGATATCAAATCAGGTAAAAGAAACAGCTAAAAATGCACAAGAAGCAAATGTATTGTATACAGATGCAGGTAGAGAAGTAAAAGATGGTAATGAAAAGATGAAGAATATGATCGTTGCCATGGATGAAATATCATCTACATCAAATGAAATAGGAAGAATAATAAAAACAATTGACGATATAGCTTTCCAAACTAATATATTGGCATTAAATGCAGCGGTAGAAGCAGCTAGGGCAGGAGAAGCTGGTAAGGGATTTGCAGTAGTGGCAGATGAAGTTAGAAATTTAGCGGAAAAATCAGCAGAAGCAGCTAAAAATACTTCAACATTAATAGAAAATTCTATAAATGCAGTTGAAAATGGTACTAGTATAGTTGATAATACATCTCAATCTTTACAAAGAATACTGGATAAAACTAATAAAGTAGTATCTTTACTTGATAGAATAGCAAAAGGATCTGAAGAAGAATCAGATGCCATTAATCAAGTTACTCTAGGATTAGAACAAATTTCAGCAGTAGTTCAAACAAACTCAGCAACAAGTGAGGAAAGTGCGGCTGCAAGTGAAGAACTAAGTGGACAAGCTCAAATACTAAAATCTTTAATAGATGATTTTAATTTAAAAAACAAAAGTGATGATACAGTTTTAGATTTTAATATTTAAATATTATAACTAATTAGAATCTTAAATACATTTATTTATAATAAAAAAGCTGGTTTCTTAATCAATGAAGAAACCAGCTTTTTGTTTTGATTTAACAATCAACAATAAAATTTTTATATATAGTTGTTTATTATTTTAATAAAGTAAATTATGATTTTTCCGTATATTATAAAAGGTTTAAAATTGTAGAGGGGAAAGTTATGGAGGAATAAATTATGAAACAATTTAGTTTAAAAGAATTTGATTTTAAAGATATGAAAATTGGAAAAAGATTGGGAATGGCATTTGCTATTGTACTTATAATGTCGACATTAGCATGTGTTTATGCACTGAACAATTTGAAGAAAGCTGGAGAAATGTCGCATAGTATTTATACAGGACCATATCAACTTACAAATCAATCTATGGGAATACGTAGAGATTTATTATCAATATCAAGACAAATTAATAAAGGGTTTGCACTTAAAGAACAAGAAGAGCCAAGAAAAATAATTTTAAAAGATTTTGAAAGCATAAGTGAACGAATAGGAATAATTAATAATACACCTACAACAAATAATGTTATAAAAGAAGATGTGAAAAAGCTGGAAAAAGAAATAAGCTTAGTTAAAGAAGAATATGAAGAAATATATAAAGAAACAAAAAAAGAAAATTTTAGTGGATCATTATCAGATATAGATCTTAGTGAATATACAGCGTTATTTAATAGTTGCACTCAAACTTCCGAAGAAGTGTATGATGAAGCTGAAAAGGCTGCTAAAGAATACGATGGCATGGTGTCAAGTAGTGTGAAAAAAGCAGCAATAATAGCACTGGTACTTTTGTTAATAGCAATTGGAATCGGTATATTAGTGTGTATAAAAATTACAAAGAAAATTAAAGAACCAATAGAAGAAATAGAAATAGCTGCAAATAAAATGGCTGAAGGTGATTTTAATATAGATATAACTTATGAATCACAAGATGAATTGGGTGTCTTATCTGAGAGCATGCGTAAGATGAGTAAGGAAATAAATGTAGTTGTTGAAGATGCTGTTGACATATTAAATGAAGTTTCAACAGGTAATTTTAATATAGAACCTAAGGTGAAATATATAGGTATATTTAGCCATATTGAAAATTCTTTAAAGAAAATTACAAATGAGCTAAGTGATACAATGTCACAAATATTTGCAGCATCACAAGAAGTTGAAACAGCATCAGAACAAGTGGCAAGTGGAGCACAAATGTTATCACAAGGTACAACAGAGCAAGCTGGTGCCATAGAAGAATTATCAGCAACAATAGTTGAAATATCTAATAAAATTAAAAATACAGCAAGAAATGCAGGGGATGCTAACGAGCTATCAATAAGCGCAGGACAAGAAGTGGAAGAAGGAAATGGTAAAATGAAGGAAATGGTAAATGCTATGGAAAAAATATCCTTCACATCTAATGAAATAGGAAGAATAATTAAAACAATAGATGACATAGCATTCCAAACAAATATATTAGCATTAAATGCAGCTGTTGAAGCAGCAAGAGCAGGTGAAGCTGGTAAAGGATTTGCAGTAGTAGCAGATGAGGTTAGAAATCTGGCAGCAAAATCAGCAGAAGCAGCAAAAAATACAGCAACATTAATAGAAAATTCTATAAAGGCAGTGGATAATGGAAGTTTAATAGTTGATAATACAGCAGAGTCACTACAAAGAATAATAGATAAAATTTATCAAGTTATTGTTTTAATAGATGATATTGCAAAAGGATCAGATGAAGAATCAAATGCAATTACTCAAGTAACTTTAGGAGTAGAACAAATTTCACAAGTAGTTCAAACAAACTCAGCAACAAGTGAGGAAAGTGCAGCTGCAAGCGAAGAATTAAGTGGACAAGCTCAATTATTAAAATCACTTATTGATAGATTTAATTTAAAAGAAGATTCTAATTTTAATGACACTATAAATTTCGAAGATAATTTAAATATTAATAACAACTCACTAAATTTCTAAAAATATTTTAGATATCAATATATAAAATGAAAAACTAAAATTGATTTAAATACTGATAAAGTAATTTATTTATAAAACTAAAGAATAAAATTGTTTATCCGTATAGTATATAAATGAATTATGGAAAAAGATTATATTTAATTTGATTTAATAGTTGTATTAAATAACAATGAAAAAATTAAACCTATTAAATTTTTATTATAAAAGGAGACAGATATGAGTGGAATAGATTCTATGAATGAATTTTATGTGCAAGAAAACATGCAGCTATTAGAGCAATTAGAAGAAATTTTACTTGTAGATCATTCAGATACTGGAGGATTGGCAAAGGAAGAAATAGAAGAAATTTTTAGGGCTATGCATACTATAAAAGGTTCTTCTGCCATGATGGGATATGATAGTTTAACAACTCTAACACATTGTATAGAAGATGTATTTGATGAAATACGTAAAGGTCTTGAGGTTTCTGCTGAAAAATGGGAACAAATAATAGATGTTGTATTACTAATTATTGATTTTCTTAAAGAAGAAATTTCTAATATTCAGCAAGGGTTGCTTCCAGAATCAAGTATAGATGAGCTACACGATAAAGTTTTAAACTTATTGAAAGATGATGAAAAAGACAGTGATGAAAGTACATTAGATATGGACTTTAATTTAGTTGAAGAAGATATAAATAATCAAACTAAAAAAGATAATGATGAAAGTGAACTAATAGGCAGTGAAAAAAAATATTGTATAAAAGTGTTATTTGAAAATGGATGTGGAATGGAAGGCATAAGGGCACTGGGTGTAACAACATCAATAGAAGATTTATGTACTATAAATGAGACTATACCTGCAGATTTAATGGGAGACTGTGATGAAGAAATAATTAAAGACGGATTTACTATGTATGTAAAAACTGAAAATGATAAATCTGCCTTAGAAAAATGTCTTCAAGAAACAATGTTTTTAAAGACTTTACAAATTACTGAAATTTCTAAATCTGCAAATAAAGTAGAAGAAATTAAAGAAGTTGATTTAAAGCATGATGAAGAAGTAGAAATTGCTACTGATACGAAAGAAAAAGAAGTCGAAATTGTAGAAACAAGTACTGAAATAAATAAAATTAATGAAGATTTAAAGAGTAATAAAGATAATCATAAAGAAGTTGAAGATAATAAAAAAGATAAAGCAAGTCATACAAAAAAAGAAAATAAAAATAGCTATTTAACAGTTAATATAGACAAGATAGATAGTCTTATGAATTTAGTAGGAGAAATAGTAACAACTGAATCTATGGTTGAAAAACAATCTCAATTAGAAAATTTTGATCCAGACAATTTTGAAAAACAGGCAAGAAGACTACATCAGTTAACTAATGAATTACAAGATGTTGTAATGTCTATTCGTATGGTACCTATATCATCAACTTTTACTAAAATGCAAAGAGTTGTAAGAGATATGAGTAAAAAAACTGGTAAAAAGGTTGATTTGGTATTACTAGGAGAACAAACAGAAGTAGACAAAAACATATTAGAAAATATATCAGATCCTTTAATGCATATGGTAAGAAATAGTATGGATCACGGAATTGAAACTCCAGAGGAAAGAAAAAACACAATAAAACCAGAAAAAGCAACTGTAACATTAGAAGCAAAAAATACTGGTGGAGATATTCTAATAATAATAAAAGATGATGGAAGAGGATTAAATAAAGAAACAATTGTTAATAAAGCAATTGAAAAAGGAGTAACTAGTAAGAGTATTAATGAAATTAGTGATAAAGAAGCATACAATTTCATATTAGCACCAGGATTTTCTACAAAAGAAGCTGTAACTGAGTATTCAGGTAGGGGTGTAGGTATGGATGTTGTCTATACCAATATTCGTAAATTAAGAGGTTCTATTAGTATAGATAGTGAGTATGGAAAAGGAACTACATTTACAATACGTATTCCGCTGACATTAGCCATAGTAGATGGTATGAAAATTAAAAATGATGATGAAACATATATTATTCCTTCACTTAACATAAAAGAAGTATTTAGGTATGGTGCTTATGATATTGTTGAAAATCCAAATGGAGAAGAACATAGTATCATAAGGGGAAATTGTTATAAAATTTGTAGATTATCAAAAATTTTAGGGTTAAGTGATATAAAAAAAGAAGATGGAATTATGATTTTAGTAGAATCAGAGATGGGTAATATATGCTTAATTGTAGACAGTATTTTAGGGCAGCAACAAGTGGTAATCAAACCAATACCTACAATACTAACTCAATTTACAGGAGTACAATCTTATTTGGCAGGATGTTCTATTTTAGAAGATGGCTCTATTAGCCTTATACTAGATGTTAATGCTATGATACATAGATAGGATATACTAATACAAAAGGAGAAAGAGTAAATGGATAAAAAAATAAAAGTATTAGTAATTGATGATTCGATTATATTTAGACGTGTTATATCTAAGTACCTTCAAGAAGATCCAGATCTAGAAGTAGTAGAAACAGCTAAGGATTCTTATGATGCAAGGGACAAGATATTACAATATAGACCAGATGTATTAACATTAGATATAGAGATGCCAGGTGTTAATGGAATTGAATTTTTAAAGATATTAATGAGTCAATGCCCAATACCGACAATTGTTATAAGTGGTGCAAATGACAAATGTTTTGAGGCTTTATCGGCTGGTGCAGTAGGATTTGTAGATAAACCAACATCAAGTACTATGAACGAATTTGCAATAGATTTAGCTACTAAAATAAAGGAAGCATCAGTAGCTAAATTAGATATAAAAAGTAATCTTACAAAGGTTATTAAACCAGTAGAGCAAAAAATAAACTCTAAAAAAACAACTAGGGTAATAAACAATAGTAATCAAATAGTTGCCATAGGAGCATCTATGGGAGGGGTAGAGGCAATAGGAAAAGTATTAAAAGAACTGCCTCTAGGTCTACCTGGAATTGTTATTACACAACATATGCCACCAGTCTTTACAAAGAGATATGCAGAACGTTTAAACAGAGAGTGCATAATTAATGTAAAAGAGGCAGAAAATGGAGAAATTATATTGCCTGGGAATGCATATATTGCTCCTGGTGGTTTGCAAATGGGTATTATAAAGAAAAATAATAAGTTTTTAATTCAAGTTAAGGAAGGCGATAAAGTTAGCGGTCATTGTCCATCAGTGGATTATTTATTTGAATCTGTGGCAAATGAGGCTAAAGAAAAAGCCGTAGCAGCAATTTTAACAGGAATGGGCTCTGATGGAGCAAGGGGATTATTAGAAATAAAAAAGGCTGGTGGATATACTATTGGTCAAAATAAACAATCATGCACTGTTTACGGTATGCCAATGGTAGCAAAGAATATGGGTGCGGTTATAAAGGAAACATCTTTAGATATGATTCCAAACGCAATATTAAATCAACTCAAAAGAAATGAAATGAGAAAATAATCTAAAGATTAGATAGAAAGAGGGTATATATGACAATTACTTGTGATAAATTAAATATATTTCGTGAAATTAGTAATATAGGATCTGGTAATGCTTCAACATCTTTAGCAACAATGTTAAATGAATTAGTAGATATTGGAATACCAAATAGTGATATGATTGAACTTGATGATATTACAAAGAGTTATGACTCTCCAGAAGAATTGGTAGTAGGAACAGTTTTACAACTTTCAGGAGATATGGAAGGTTTCATCATGGTTATCATGAAAATAGATTCTGCTTTTAATTTACTTTCAAAATTATCAGGCAAAGAAATTAATTATAATAAAGATGATTACGAAGAAATGTGTAAAGAATTAAGCTCCATGGGAGAAATCTGTAATATATTATGTGGAACATATTTAACAGCCATATCAGACATGACAAATTTAACTATAACTCCATCTATACCTCATTTTAGTATAGATATGGTAAGAGCAATAATGAATTTACCAATTTCATTATATGGGTTAGACTTTAGTTCAATACTTTGTATTGAAACAGACTTCTTTACTCAAGACAATGATATAGAAGGAAAGTATTATTTTATTCCTAATGTATCATCATGTACTAAGCTGTTGGCATCTTTAGGCTTTGCTGTGTAGGATTATATAATGGAAATGGTAGGTATAGCAGAGTATAAGATTGTAAGAGAGCCACAAAAAATTATGACTATAGGACTAGGATCATGTTGCGGCGTAGTCCTTTATGATGAAATAAATAAAATTGCAGGATTAGTGCATATTTTACTTTCTAACTCTCAAAACGAAAAAATGCTAGTAAATAAAGCAAAGTATGCTGACACAGGAATAGTTGCATTATATGAAGATATGAAAAAACTAGGAGCAAATTCTAGATTTATAAGGGCAAAGCTAGCTGGCGGTGCACATATGTTTAACTTTAATAATTCATCAAGCAGTGTATTTACTATTGGTGAAAAGAATGTAAAATCATGTAAAGAGACTTTAGCCAAACTAAATATTCCAATTATATCAGAAGATACATTGGGTACTTGTGGAAGAACAATTGTATTTGATACAAGAACTAATAAATTGCATGTAAAAAGTGTTGGTAAAGGTGAAAAGTTAATTTAATTAATAAGGGGGACAGTATCTATGTATGCAAATGATGTAGAATCAGAAAATAGAATAGATGATTTGTATATGGTTTTCGTCGTTAATAATCAAAAGTATGCGCTATCATCCAAATACATTATAGAAATTATAGAAATGTTACCAATAACAAAGGTACCATTCCTTCCAAAATACATGAAAGGTATTATAAATTTAAGAAGCACGATTATTCCGGTCATGGATGCTAGAATGAGATTTGATATAGAGCCTATAAATTATGATGAAAGAACTTGTATTATTATAATTGAAAATAATGATAACAAAATAGGATTAATAGTAGATACGGTAAATGAAGTAATTCATATTTCACCAGAACAAAATATGAATATGGACTCTAGTCAAGATGATGGAAAGAGTAACTTTATAAAATCTGTTAGTGAAATAAATAATGATGTACAATTAATACTAGATTGTGATTCATTAATGAAGATAGTTGAGGAAAATAATTATGCAGTTGAAGGATAGAGATTTTGCAAGGCTGAGAGATTTCATGTATAATAATTATGGAATTAATCTTGAAAATAAAAGGACACTAATAGAAACAAGACTACTAATGATGGTTAAACGATTAGGATTTTCTGATTACAACAGTTATATAGATAATTTGATGAAAGATAAAACAGGTGAACAGGTATCCATATTGGTAGAAAAATTAACTACGAATTATACATATTTTATGCGTGAAGAAATGCATTTTGATTTTTTAAAAGAAAATGTATTAATTCCAAGTTTAAAAAGACCACCACTTGGAGGGTTAAAAGTTTGGTCAGCAGCCTCATCAACAGGTGAAGAAGCTTATTGTATTGCCATGTTAGCTTCAAGTGTTTTAGGAATTAACTCAAGTCAAAGAATAGCTATAACAGCATCTGATATATCAAATAAAGTACTAAAACAAGCTAAAGATGGAATTTACTCTAATGACAAAATAGAAAAATTGCCATCAGCATGGGTACAAAATTATTTTAAAAAAATAGATGAAAAAAACTATGAGGTAAATCCAAATATAAAAAAGTTAGTAGAATTTAAATATTTTAATTTGAATAATAACTTAGGTTGGAGTAAGTCAAAATACGACGTTATTTTCTGTAGGAATGTAATGATTTATTTTGATAATATTACAAATCAAAAATTAATTAATAGATTATGTGATTCTCTAAAACCAGGCGGATACTTGATAATTGGAATGTCCGAAAGCTTATCTAATTTAAAGACTGATTTAAAAAGAGTAAAACCATCAGTATATAAAAAAAATAAAGTATAGTTTTTGAATCCTAAAAGAATTAAAATATAAGTATGAGTAAGTTAATAAAATGTATTTGAAACAATGGAGGAAAGTTATGAAAAGAGTATTAATAGTTGATGATGCAGCCTTTATGCGTATGACAATAAAAAATATGCTTTCAAACTATGAGTATGAAATAGTAGGAGAAGCAGAAAATGGTTTAGAAGCTGTTGAAAAATACAAAGAATTAAGCCCAGATATAGTTACAATGGATATAACTATGCCTGAACTTGATGGAATACAAGCTTTGAGAATGATAAAGAAATTAAACCCAGGAGCATCAGTTGTTATGGTATCAGCTCTAGGACAAGAAGCAAAAATGAAAGAGGCTATTATATATGGAGCTAAAGGATTTATAGTAAAACCTTTTAAAGAAGAAATACTTTTGGGTGCACTATCAAAGTTATAAAAAATGAAAATAATGTAAAATTTATACTATAGGTTGATTTATGTAAATAAGTTGATCTATAGTATTTTTAAAATTTAAATAAAAAAAATTTGATGAATCTTATATAAGGATATAAATACTAATTATAGATAAATAAGGAAAGAATAATATTAAAATTTATAAATTTTAATATTATTCTAATATAAAGTGTTGTATTATTATACATATTGAAATTTCAACATTTAGCCAGATTAGCAAAACCGTCGTTTTTTTGACAGATTGTGAGAAATAAAGTATAATAACCAATGTATTTAAAAAGAATAAGAGGTGGATAAAGTGGAGAAGTTTAAAATTCAACCGGTATTGGTTGGTGGAGATATAAACTGCTATTCTGTAGCTAGAGCTTATCACGAAGCTTATGGAGTAAAGTCGATAGCTTTTGGGAAAATGTTACTTGGAGCAACAAAAGACAGTAACATAATAGATTTTAGAGTAGACCCTAATATGGGTAATAAAGAAGAGTTTATAAAAGTTTTATTAAAAACTGCAGATGAACTTGCTGAGCCAAACAAAAAACTTATAATTCATGGATGTACTGATGAGTACGCAGAATTAATAATAGATTATAGAGATGTATTATCAGAAAAGTATATAGTACCTTATATAGGTGCGAAACTTAAAGATAAGCTAATAGAAAAAGAATTATTTTATAATATGTGTGAAGAATATGGATTAGATTATCCAAAAACATATATATACAATAAGGGTGACGAAATAGGTGACTTTGGATTTAATTATCCAGTTATATTAAAAGCATCAGATAGTATATCATTCTTCCAAAATGCTTTTGAAGGAATGAACAAAGCTTATCTTATACAAGATGAAGAAGAATTTAAAAGAGAAATAGCAAAAATATATTCTCATGGTTATGAAAAATCTATGATAGTTCAAGACTTCATACCTGGAGATGACTCTCACATGAGAGTTTTAACTTGCTACTCAGATAAAAATGGAAAAGTTAAAATGCAATGTTTAGGACATGTTTTATTAGAAGAACATACTCCAAAAGGAATTGGAAATCATGCGGCTATAATAACTGAGTACGATGAAGCAGTTATGACTAAATTTAAAAACTTCTTAGAAAGTATAAATTACACAGGATATTCAAACTTTGATATAAAATACGATGCTAGGGACAATAAATACAAAGTATTTGAAATAAACTTAAGACAAGGTAGAAGTAATTATTATGTAACATCTTCAGGAAATAACATAGCTAAGTTTGTTGTAGAAGATAGAGTTAACAACAAAGAGCTAGACTTAAAAATACAAAAAGAACCTTTCTTCTGGAGATGTATACCAAAAGAAGTAGTATATAAATATGTAAAAAGTCAAGAATTAGTAAATAAATGTAAAGAATTAGATGCTGCAGGAAAATCTGCTACATCATTTGGATACGAAGCGGACTTAAAAGGAAACTTCAAAAGGAGATGGTACATCTTCTTATACTATGTAAATCAATTTAGAAAGTTCAAAAAATACTGCAAGTAGATTGGTGATAATATGAATAATATAACTGTAGGTGTTTTAGGTGGCTTAGGGCCTATGGCCTCTGTGTATTTCTATGAAATGGTAGTGAATATGACAGAAGCGAAGACTGACCAAGAACATGTTGATATGATAATAACAAATAGAGCAACTACACCAGATAGAACAGCTTTTATCGTAGGAAACTCTGATGAAGATCCATCAAAGATATTAATAGATGATGCAAAAAAATTAGAAAAATATGGTGTAGACTTTATTGTGATAACATGTAATACGGCACATTATTTCTATGAAAAAATAGTTAATGCAGTTAATATACCTTTAGTAAATATTGTAGAGGAAACTATTAAACATGCCAAAGAGAGTAATCATAAAAAACTAGGCATTCTTGCTACTACTGGAAACATTAAAACTTGTTTGTATCAAAACATGTGTAAAAAGTATGATATAGAATATTTAGTATTAGATGAAAATAAGCAGTCTAAAGTAATGGAAATAATTTACGATGATATAAAAAGTGGAAAACCAGCTGATATGCATAAGTTCAATTCTATTGTAGATTACTTAAAGGAAAATAACTGTGATGGAGTTATTCTTGGATGCACAGAGCTATCTATATTAAAAAATGATAATAAATTAGACGGAGATTTTTATATAGATTCTCTGGAAGTCCTTGCTAGAGAAACTATATTAAGAAGCGGAAGAAAACTAAAATAGAGTAGTGAACCTACTCTATTTTTTAAAATCAGAAAGGAAGTATATTATGAAGTTATTTAAACTAATGGAAGATGTAAGTTTTACATCCAACTTACCTTTAGAAAAAATTGATGAAATTGAAATAAGAGATATAGCATATGATTCTAGAAGCTGTAAAGAAGAATTTATGTTTGTTGCTCTTGTGGGAGAAACTGTAGATGGTCATAAATTTTTAAAAAATGCTTATGACAATGGGGCTAGAGTATTTTTACTACAAAAGGGAATGGAATCTAGCCAATATGTTACAGAGCTTCCAAATGATACAGTAAAATTATTTGTGGAAGATACAAGAATAAGTTTATCAAGGGTTTCTCATAACTTTTTTGAAAAACCATCTAGTTCTTTAAAAATAATTGGTGTAACAGGAACTAAGGGAAAAACCACTATAACTAATTATATTGCAACTGTTTTAAATGAATCAGGAGTTAATACGGGTGTAATAGGAACAAATGGAACTTTTTTCAATGGAACTTATGAAGTTACAGCAAATACAACTCCAGAAAGCTATGAGTTACATAGAATATTTAGGAAAATGCTTGATAATGGAGTAACATGTGTATCTATGGAAGTTTCATCTGGAGGAATAATGCAAAATAGGGTGGAAGATGTAGATTTTGATGTTGCCATATTCTCTAATTTATCTCCAGATCACATAGGACCAAAGGAACATCCAACATTTGATCATTATTTACAATGTAAAGCAAGATTATTTAAGATGGCTAAACATGGTATTATTAATATAGATGATGATTATGCAAATGATATAATAAATGCAGCAACTTGTGATGTGGAGACTTTTGGAATAGAAAATGATGCTAACTTAACTGCTAACAATATAAGATATTCAAAAGAAATAGACTCGCTAGGAGTAAGTTTTGACTGTAATACAAAAGAAGAAACATTCCCATGTTTTATATGTTCTCCAGGAACTTTTAGTATTTACAATGCATTAGCAGTTATAGCTGTTTGTAAATATTTAGATGTGAAAAGAGAGATTATGATAGATGCCTTAAAAAATGCTAAGGTAAGTGGTAGAGTAGAAGTTTTACCAATACTTCCTTATGCTACAGTAATAGTTGACTATGCTCACAATGGTGTTAGTTTAGAAAATATATTACAAACACTTAAGAACTATGATCATGATAGATTAATATGCTTATTTGGTTCAGTAGGTGGAAGAACTGCAATAAGAAGAAAAGAATTAGGTGACGTTGCTGCCCGTGAATGTGATTTAGCAATACTTACAGCAGATAATCCGGATTTTGAAGATCCGATGAATGTTATAAATGATATAGCACAGTCTTTTGAAGGTTCTTCTTGTGAAGTAATAAAAATAGCAGATAGAGAAGAAGCTATAAAATATACTATTAGAAATGCTAAAGAAGGAGATATGATAGTATTTGCAGGGAAAGGTCATGAAAAATACCAATTAATAAATGGAGAAAAATTATCTTTTGATGAAATAGCTATTGCAAAAGATGAAGCAAAAAAAGTAATAGAAGAAAAAGAATTATTAGCTTAATTAATAATTTATAATATGAAAATATGAAAGGCATTACATTTATTATGTAATGCCTTTTTTAAATGAAAATATATTGAAAATTATCAAATTTGTGAATGATTTTTATTAATTGTTATTTATATAATAAAATAGGCACAAATATACTATAGTGAAATTGATTTTTGAAAATTCTTATGATATTATTAAATTAATTAGAAAACAAAATTAGTCATGGCATCTTGATTTATTCAATCCTTGACCAGTTACATCAATTATTTTATTTATTGCAGTGTCAGATAAAAATACAATTTCTGATGGTTCGCCTTTCAAATTTTCACCCATCAACTTTAAACCATTAGAGTTTTCTATGTAAGAAACATCTAGATTTCTCCTGAAAATTCTATTAGTAGTCTTATCCTTAACTTCTACAGTAATTTCATCGCAGCTAATAAAATCTATAGGAGCATTGTTTGGAGTTAAATTATCGTTGAAGTAGTCTAGAATATAACTTATAGTATAATCCCTCAAAACAATTAATTCTTCATTAGTCCTAGCGTTAGATGTAGAAACAAACTTATCAAATATTTCTTTAAAAACTTCTTCATTTAAAACATTAACTTTAATCATAGTAACCTCCAAAATAAGCATTAATTTTGCTAATTAATAAATTTACATAAATTATAGTCCAAGTTTATTAATTTAGAAATAAAAATTTAAAAGGGGGAAATAAATTTGCTACTAAAAAAGGTCCTTTATATTAATGGGGTAAAAAGAACACTACTTGTTGATCCAGAAAGCAGTTTAGCTAATGTACTTCGTGAACAACTATTGCTTACAGGGTGTAAGATAGGTTGTGGTCAAGGTCACTGTGGTACATGTACTATTATTTTGAATAATAAGGCTGTTCGTTCTTGTATAGTTAAAATGAAAAAAATTGAGGATGAATCAGTTATACAAACTATTGAAGGATTATCAGAAGGTGAAGAGTTACATCCACTACAAGTTGCATGGATGGGACACGGATGTGCACAATGTGGTTTCTGTAGCCCAGGATTTATTATGTCAGCGAAGGTTTTATTAGAAGAAAACCCTTCTCCAACAAGAGAAGAAGTAAGGGCATGGTTCCAAAAACATAAAAACTTATGCCGTTGTACAGGATATAAACCTTTAGTAGATGCTGTTATGGATGCAGCGGCAGTACTTAGAGGTGAAAAAAAAGTAGAAGATTTAGTTTTTGAACCTGTAGGAAATGAAATATTAGGCACTAAGTATATTAGACCTTCTGCAAAAGCTAAAGTAACTGGTACTTGGGATTTCGGTGCGGATATGAATTTACAAATGCCAGATGGAACTTTAAGATTAGCTTTAGTTCAAGCTGAGGTTTCTCATGCAAATATTAAGGGAATAGACATTTCTGAAGCAGAAAAAATGCCAGGTGTTTATAAAGTAATAACTGCTAAAGATGTTAAAGGTAACAATAAGATAAACGGATTAGTTTTCTTCCCAAGTGCTAATAAGGGAGATGGATGGGATAGACCAATTCTTTGTGATGAAAAAGTATTCCAATATGGTGATGCTATAGCATTAGTAGCTGCTGATACTGAAGAACAAGCTAAAGCTGCTGCTAAAAAAGTAAAAGTAGATTTAGAAGTACTTCCAGCTTATATGAGTGCTCCAGAAGCTATGGCAGAAGATGCTATAGAAATACATCCAGGAACTCCTAATGTTTACTTTAAAACTGATTGTAAAAAAGGTGAAGAAACAGCTCTTTTAATGGAAAAACTTCCTAATGTAGTTGAAGTTGAATCTTACTGTAGCCGTCAACCACATTTACCTCTTGAACCAGACTGTGGTCAAGCGTACCAAGATGGAGATGGTAACTTAATTATAAATTCTAAGAGTATAGGAATTCACTTACATCATGCAATGATTTGCACTGGTATAGGTGTTGATCCAGAGAAATGCTTCTTAGTACAAAATCCAACTGGAGGAACTTTCGGATATAAATTCTCTCCAACTATGGAGTCTATGTTAGGTGTTGCATGTTTAGCTACAGGAAGACCAGTAACATTAAATTATACTCAATATCAAAATATAACTTACACTGGAAAGAGATCGCCAGCATTTATGAAGATAAAACTTGGTGCAGATGAAAAAGGTAAAATACTTGCTCTTGAAGGTGAAAACTATATAGATCATGGTCCATATTCAGAATTTGGGGACTTATTAACTATGCGTCTTACTCAATTTGTAGGTGCAGGTTATGGAATACCAAATATAAGAAACACTTCTTATACTGTATGTACTAACCATGCTTGGGGTAGTGCGTTTAGAGGTTACGGTGCTCCACAAAGTTTTATGGGAACTGATACTGCTATAGATGTATTAGCAGCTCAAATGGGAATGGATCCATTTGAATTAAGATATATAAATGCTTATAGACCAGGAGATACAACTCCGACAGGTCAAAATCCTGAAGTTTATTCAATTGTTCCTATGATGGATAAATTAAGACCATTATATGAAGAAGCTAAAGTAAGAGTTAAAGAAAACTCTACTGATAAAGTTAAACGTGGTGTAGGTATATCAATTGGTGTTTATGGATGTGGACTTGATGGAGCGGATTCATCTGAAGCTTATGCTGAAATAACTCCAAAAGGGATAACTATGTACAACTCTTGGGAAGATCATGGTCAAGGTGCTGATATAGGAACATTAACTATGGCTCATGCAACTCTAAAAAAAGCTGGATATAAACCAGAAGATATTAAATTAGTAATGTGTGATATGCGTCAAACTCCAAACAGTGGTCCTGCAGGAGGAAGTAGATCTAATGTTGTTACAGGTAATGCTACTAGAATAGCAGCAGAAAACTTGTTAAAAGCATTAGATAAAGGCGATGGAACTTATCGTTCTTACGATGAGATGGTAGCTGAAGGTTTACCAACTAAATATGTAGGTAAATGGGTTGCTTCTATGTGTTCTGATTGTCAAATAGAAAATGGTCAAGGAGCACCATTTAGTAACTATATGTACGTTGTTAATATGCCAGAAGTTGCTGTTGATATGGAAACAGGCAAAACAAAAGTTGAAAAATTCACTTGTATGGTTGACTGTGGCAAGATAATTAACAAACTTGTTGTTGATGGTCAAGTTTACGGAGCATTAGCACAAGGTATAGGTCTTGCGTTAACTGAAGACTTTGAAGATTTACAAAAGCATACTACACTAGTTAAATGTGGTATACCACAAATACAGGATGTGCCAGATGATTTAGAAATATACTATGAAGAAGCTGAAAGACCAGATGGACCTTATGGAGCTTCTGGAGTAGGTGAAGGGCCATTAGCTGCACCTCACCCTGCTATACTAAATGCTATATTTAATGCTACTGGAGCTAGAGTAACTAAAGTACCTGCAACTCCAGAAGTAGTTAAAGCTGCATTAGATGAGTTAGCAAGTGGAGCAAATGCTTAAATAAGAAGTAAATATAAGAGAGTGATTTTATGATTGTTGCTCTTGTTTAGTCAAATAAAAGGGCTTAACCTTAAGTATATTTTACAAGAGTTTAAGCCTTTTTTTCATATAAGGAATCTCAAGGAAAATAAATTTTTTTAAAACAAATAATAGATATGTTTTTTTAAGGAGAATAGACTATGGATAATCTTAGTCAAGATAAATTAAAAGAGTTAGAAAGTAAATGTATTCAAGAAGAGGATCCTTGGTGTAATGCAATGTGCCCAATTCATATAGATGTAAGACAGCTATGTAAACTAGTTGCCCAAGGGAATTTTACTGAAGGTAGAAAAATTTATGAAAAAAAAGTTGTTTTTCCAAACATAATAAGCAGAATTTGTGAAGAAAAATGTAAAAGTCAATGTAAAAGAAAAGAATTAGGAAATTCCATAAATGTTAGACAGCTTGAATTAGCTTGTATGAATTATGGAAAAGAAGTAAAGGCCAGGGTTTTATTAAAACCTAAAAAGAAAGAGAAAGTAATAATATTTGGTACTAGCTTAAGTGGATTAAGCTGTGCAATAGAATTAAGAAATAAGGGTTATTTTGTTGACTTATATGAAAGTGAAGAAATTTTAGGAAAAAATATATATGAAAATTATAAAGAGGCATTAGAAGAAATTACTATAAAAACTGATTTACAAAAAGTTGAAGATTCGGGAACGAAGATTTATATTAATTCCTACTTTGAAAAAGAAAAATTAAATGAATTTAAAGAAAAATATGATGCATTAGTATTTGATGGAAATATTTATAAAGAATACTTATCTTACAATATGATAACTTTACAACATGAAAATGATAAAGTTTTTTACAGCCCAATGAATGTTTCAGCTGTGGAGTGTATAAGTTTAGGTAAAAGGCTTTCAACATCTATAGATAGATATTTTCAACATAGTAGCATGACTCAAGGAAGAGAAAAAGAAGGAGTTTTTCAAACAAAACTATATACAAATTTAGAAGATATAGATATTGAATATGAAACAATTCCTAGAAATAAAAAGTTTTATACAGAGGATGAAGCATTAAAAGAAGGACAAAGATGTATTGACTGTAACTGCCTTGAATGTGTAAAAGGTTGTGAATTTTTAAAACACTATAATTCTTATCCTAAAAAAATGGCAAGAGAAGTTTATAATAACTTATCCATTGCTTTAGGTAACAGAACTTCAAATAAAATGATAAATTCATGTAGCCTTTGTGGACAATGTAAAGCTATTTGTCCAGGAGGATTAGATTTAGGAGAAGTTTGTGAATATGCAAGAAAACAAATGGTAAAAACAAATAAAATGCCACCATCAGCTTTTGAGTTTGCTATTGAAGATATGGAATTTAGCAATAGCGAAGAGTTTTTTACCGTTATAGAGAAAGATAATCTAAATTACGTGTTTTTTCCTGGGTGTCAATTATGTGCATCTGAACCTGACTTAGTAAAAGTAATTTATAATGATTTGAATGATAAATTAAAAAATGAAGTTGGATTAATTCTAGGTTGCTGTGGAGTAATAGGAAAATGGTCTGGAGAGGAAGAACGGTTTTATGAAGAAATAAAATTAATAAAAAATACATTGGAGAAAATTAATAATCCTATTCTTATTACAGCTTGCCCTACATGTTACAAAATTTTCAGTTCTCATCTAGAAAGTGTAAAAGTTAAAATGATTTATGATTATATTGACGATAAACAACTAAAATTTATTGGAAATAATAATGATATATCCATAGATGATCCATGCACTGTTAGATACGATGACAAATTACAAAGTCAAGTGAGAGAAATAGCAAAAAAACTTGGATTTAATCTAAAAGAGTTGGATTATGGCAGAGAAATAACCACTTGTTGTGGATATGGTGGACTTACTTGTTTTTCTAACAAGGAATTAAAGGAAAATATAGTTTTATCAAGAATTAAAGAAAATAAACTAAATTATTTAACTTATTGTATAAATTGTAGAGATAGTTTTTTAAGCCAAAATAAAGAAGCAAAACATATTTTACAATTTATATATAATTTTGATGGTAAAAACAAAAAACCTAATATTTCTGAAAGAAGATACAACAGAGTCCAATTAAAATTAGATTTAACACAGGAAAAAGATAAGACTAATAATTACAAAATCGATTTAATTATGAGTGATGATTTGAAAGAAACACTAGAAGATAGAATGATTTTATATAAAGATATTGAAGACACAATAGAAAATGCTCAAGAAACTAATGAAAAATTTATAAACAAATCAAACAATCATAATTTGGCTTATTATAGAATAAAAAACGTTACATTTTGGGTTGAGTATGCTATTAAAGGAGGAAAATATTTAGTTTATAACGCATATAGTCATAGAATGAAGATAGAGGTGAATTAAATGAAAGAAAGTTATGATGATTTTTATGATTACTCAAGTGAGTCCATGATTTGTGCCAAATGTAATGTGCCCCTTGAAAGGGGAAAAGTAACTCTAGAATATTTAGGCAGTAGTTTTCCTGTTGAGCTACCTAAATGCCCTAAATGCAATAATGTATTTATAGACGAAAGTCTAGTATATTCAAAAATGCTAAGAGTTGAAAAGGCTTTAGAAGATAAATGATAAATAAAAGAGATATATTTAGCTTAGGCGGCCTAAATCTTGTAAATGAAATGATAGAAATGTACAAGACAAATGAGGACGTTAAAGTATTAGATGTAGGTTGCGGAAGTGGGTATTCTGTAAACTATTTATCTGAGAAGGGATTTGATGCAACAGGAATCGATTTCTCTGAAGAAATGATTAATTTAGGCAAGGAAAGATATAAAGATATTAATATAAAAGTAATGGATGCAAATAATTTTGACTTCACAGAAGATTATTTTGATTTAATTTTATTTGAATGTAGTTTGTCAGTTATGAAAAATCCTGAACAAATATTAGAAAGTTGCAAAAAGCTATTGAAAAAAAATGGAATAATTTTGCTAAGTGACTTTTTCTTTAAACAAACAAACATATATGATGACACATATACTCTTAATTATTGGAATAAGTTATTTGCAGATTTAAATTTTCAAACTATCAGATTTCAAGATAAATCTCAAGAATGGAAGAACTATCTTGGAATGGTACTTTGGGAATATGGAGAGTTATCAGGATTACTTAGAGGGAATCAAAATAACAAGATAAATAATGATATATTTAAAAAAGAAACGGGGTATTTTTTAGTAATACTTAAAAAAAGGGATTGATACTATGGATGAATTATATTTGGAAATGCTGGAATTATCCTCTAAGGGGTATTATTGCAGTCAGATCCTAATGAAGATTATTTTAGACTTAGATGGAAAAGAAAATCCTGATTTAATTAGGGCCATGGGAGGATTAATAGGGGGCTTGGGTTTTAATCAAAAAATATGTGGAGCTCTTACAGGAGGAGTTTGCGTCTTAGGCTATTTTACATCAAAGGGTGAAGATGAAGAAATAGAAGATGAAAATCTAAGCATTATGACAAATGAATTGATAGAGTGGTTTGAAAATGAGGGTAGTGACAACAAGGGTATAAACTGTGGGGAAATATTAGATGGGAATTTTGATAATAAGTCAAAAACTTGTCCTAATTTAGTGTTGAGTACATTTGAAAAAGTAGTTGAGATACTTAATAAATATGGTTATGAGTTGTAATTAATAAAGGGAGAAGAGTTGATGAACATATATGAAGAAGGCTTAAGCCTTTTAAGAGATAAGAAGAATTTTGTTTTAGCTAGTATAGTAAAAAGTACTGGTTCTACACCTAGGTCAAAGGGAACTCAAATGATAATAAGAGAAGATGGTTCCATATTCTCCACAGTAGGAGGGGGAAAAATGGAAGCCTCTTGTATTGAAAAAGGTGTTAATTCAATTAAAAATAAGGAATCTTTTATTTATGAGTTTAATTTAGATAATAAAGATGCTAACAAATCAGAAATGGTTTGTGGAGGAAATGGGGAAATTCTTATAGATTATATGGACTGTAACGACAATAATAACTTATTAATTATGGAAAAAGCAACTGAAGCTATAAAAAATCACAAAAAAGGATGGATAGTTACAGTTTTAAGAAAAAATGAAAAAGAAATGCTATTTGTTGATGATAAAAATAATCTGATTGGACAATATTCAGGAAGTCAATCAATGAGAAATAAATTAGAAAATGGAATTGAAAGATTAAGTATTCACTCAGATGCTATGGATGATGAAAAATTTATTGTACAAAAAGTTCATACCATGGGAAAAGCTTATATATTTGGAGCTGGTCATGTATCTAAAGAAACAGCAGCAATTTTAGATATAATAGAGTTTGATACTATAGTTTTAGACGATAGAAGTGAATTTGCAAATAAAGAAAGATTCCCAAACTCTGAGACTATTGTATTAGATAGTTTAGAAGAAATAGGTGATTTATGTATAGATGATGATAGTTATATTTTAATAATTACACGAGGACATTTATACGATTATAACGTGCTCAAGTGGGCATTGAGAACAGATGCATATTATATCGGAATGATAGGTAGTAAATCTAAGATTAATATGACTTATGAAAAACTTAAGAAGGATGGTTTTACAGAAGAGGATTTTAAAAGAGTTCATGCTCCAATAGGAATAACCCTAGATGCAAAAACCCCAGGAGAGATAGCAGTAAGTGTAGCAGGTGAGCTTATAAATGAAAGGGGCGCAAAAGAAAGAAGATTGGAAAGATGAATATAAGTGGGTTAATTGTTGCTGCAGGTTTATCTTCTAGAATGAAAGATTTTAAACCGTTAATGGAAGTAGATAATAAGCCACTTATTGTAAACACAATTAATAGCTTAAAACAAAGCGGCGTAGAAGATATAAATATTGTTGTAGGTTATAGGGGAGAAGATATAGAAAATTGTGTAAAAAATCAAAATGTAAATATAATTTACAACAATAAATATGAAAGTACCTTTATGTATGATTCATTTAAACTTGGGTTAAATAAAATAAAAAATAATTGCGATGCAATTATATTTTTACCTGGAGATATAGGTTTTGTATCTAAATATACAATAGACTTATTGATTGAAGAAATAAGTAAAAAAGAAAGTAGTATTGTTTATCCTGTATATAGAAATACCATAGGACACCCACCCATAATAAGTTGGAAATGTTTTGATTATTTGTTAAGCTACAATGGAAAAAATGGATTAAAAGGTGGGCTAAACTATTTTGAAAGAGAATCTAAAGAAGTAGATACTCCAGATAAATTTATATTATGTGATATGGATTATAAAGAAGATTTTTATAAGGTGAAAAAGGATTTTGAAAATAGGCAATATTTATCTTGTGAAGATTGTATTTATCTGTTAACTTATTTCAATGTATCAAAGTCTATAGTTAATCATTGTATAAAGGTGAAACAAATATGTGAAGATTTAAGTCACTTAATCAACAAGGATAAAGAAATTATCAATATAAATTTAATTAATTCAGCCGCTATTTTACATGATATAAAAAGAGAAGAAAAAAATCATGAAGAGGTAGGGGCTGAGTTATTACATAATTTAGGATATGAAAAAATTGCCAGTATTGTAAAAACCCATATGAAACTTGAAGAAGAAATAGAAGATTTAATAAATGAAAATACTATTTTGTATTATAGTGATAAATTAGTAGTAGAAGATGAATTTTCTGATTTAGAAAAAAGATTCAAAATGAAATTAAATAAATATAAAAATGATAAAGAAATTAAAAAAAATATAATTAGAAAATATCAAATAACCCTTAAGATAAAATCCAATATTATTTCAATAATTGGTAAAAATGAGTATGAAAAATTGGAGAATAAATGGAGGGGGAACAAGAATGATTTATTTAAATAATGGAGCTACATCTTGGCCAAAGCCCAAGTGCGTTTTTGATGCTATGCAAAAGGCCTTAAATGAATTACCATGTAGCGCTCACAGAAGTGGATTTGATGAAGAAGAGAATTGTAACTGTAGACAGCTATTATCAAGACTACTTCAAGTGGACAACCCTAATCATATTGTCTATGGCAGTAATGCTACATTTGGACTTAATTTAGCCATACAAGGATTTGAGTTCAATGAAGGAGATAAAGTTTTAACTACAGCAGCAGAGCATAATTCAGTACTAAGACCACTGTACTATCTTCAAAAGAAGAAAGTTATTGAATATGAAATAATTGATGTAAATGAAGAAGGAAGAATAGATCTTGACTTGTGGGAAAAAACAATTAAAGAGATACATCCTAGAATGGTTATATTTACACATGCATCCAATGTAACGGGAGCAATTAACGATGCAGAAAAATTAGCTGCTATTGCGAAAAAATATAATTGCGTAGTACTTCTAGATGCTTCTCAAAGTTTAGGGTTAATAGATGTATTGCCACAAAAGTGGGATATAGACATGGTAGTGTTTACAGGTCATAAATACTTGCTTGGTCCTCAAGGAACAGGTGGGCTTTATGTATCACCTAAAATTAAATTAAATCCTGTGTTACAAGGTGGAACGGGGATATATAGTGATGAAGATACAATGCCAGAAGAAATGCCTTTGAAATTAGAAGCGGGAACACCAAATGATATTTCATTTAAAGGGTTAGAAGAGGCTTTAAGATGGAGTTTTAAAAATCCTTTAAATAAAGGTAGTATAGATTATTTAGTTAATAAAATAAAAACAGAATTGAAAAAAATGAATGTTAATGTAATAGACGTAAGTGGAGAAATTACTCCTGTAATATCATTTACTATGGAAGAATACAGCGTAAACGAAGTAGGAGAAATACTTCAAATGAGCTTTGACATTATATGTAGAAGTGGACTTCATTGTGCACCTTTGATCCACAAATGTATAAATACATCACCAAGCGGAACAGTTAGAATTAGTTTATCCAGATTTACTACAGAAGAAGAGGTAGATTATTTTATTAATTCCATAAAGGATCTAATATATGGATAAGTTTAAAGTAAACAAAATTGATAATTGTTTTAAGAACAGTCAAACCTATGAGTATAAATTACATGTGGAAATAAATATAGAATTTCTTGAAAAGCTACAAAAACTAGGCAAACTAGAAATAAAAAATTTTAGACGACCAATTTTTATGATTGATTGTAAAAATGAAGATAAAATTAAAGGAGTTATTAATTCTAAGATCATAAGAGTGAGTTTTCCAGATTATGTATATGAAGAAAGAAAAGAAGCTTTTGAGAAATTTTTAAATGAAATTTTATAGGCATAACATATTACTGGGGGTAAACTATGGGTAGAATATTAGGTCAAGTTGAGAGTTTATGTCCTTATTGTTTTAAAAAAATAGTAGGGCAAAAAGTAGAATATGAAGATAAAGTATATTTGGAAAAATCTTGTGAAGAACATGGATTTTTTAAAACACTAATCTGGGAAGGAAATGATTACGAAACTTGGAGTGATGTGGAAAAATTTAAAACTCCTAATGTAGTAAGTAGTGAAGTAAATAAGGGGTGTCCATATGATTGTGGCATTTGTAGTGAACATAGACAAGAAACTTGCTGTGTATTACTGGAAATAACAAATAGATGTAATTTAAAATGTCCTATTTGCTTTGCTTCATCAAATGAAAATACAAAGGAAGATATAAGCATAGAAAGAATTAGTGAATACTATGATTATTTGATGGAGTGTGGAGGTCCTTATAATATTCAGCTATCAGGAGGAGAACCAACTCTTAGAGATGATCTAGATGAGATAATTAAAATTGGAAGAGAGAAAGGCTTTACCTTTTTTCAATTAAATACGAATGGTATTAGAATTGGAGAAGATGAAAATTATATAAAAGCTTTGAGTGATGCAGGATTAAATACAGTATTTTTACAGTTTGATGGTCTTAGTGATGAAGTATATTATAAACTTAGAGGTAAAAAATTACTTAGAATAAAACTAAAGGCCATAGAAAATTGTAAAAAAGCAGGAGTAGGAGTAGTTCTCGTTCCTACCATAATGCAAGAGGTAAATGTTAATCAAATAGGGAAAATTATTAATTTTGCAATAGATAATATGCCTGCCATAAGGGGAGTACACTTTCAACCAGTAAGCTTCTTTGGAAGATATGAAAATAGAGATGAAAGCTATAGAATAACAATTCCAAAAATGTTAAGAGAAATAGAAAAACAAATGAAAGGCAAGATGAAAATAGAAAACTTTATGGGTGGTGGAGCAGAAAATTCATACTGTTCTTTTCATGGAAATTTCCTAGTAAATGAGGATAAAGGTTTAAAGCCTTTAGGTAGTAAAAGCAATTGTTGTTGCAAACCAACTTCTTCAAAACAATCTAGAGAATTTGTGGCAAAACAATGGTCAGCTGTGAAAAATTCCTCAAATAAAAAAGATGCTAAAAATAATTTTACAAAGTCGTTAGATGATTTTCTAGATAGATTTGATAATTATACTTTGGCCATATCTGCCATGCTATTCCAAGATGTATGGAATGTGGATTTAGATAGGCTAAAACAATGTTATATACATGTAGTAAGTGAAGATATGAAACTTATACCTTTTTGTGCATACAACTTAACAAATATAGATAATAAAAGTTTGTATAGGAGATAATGTATGAGATTAGATAATTGGATATGTGAAAAAATTAAAGTAAAGAACAATTTAAGTAGAGAAGAACTAGAAAAATACCAATTAAATGCATTAAATAATTTAATTAAATATGTAAAAGAAAACTCACCTTTTTATAAAGAATTATATAAAAATTTAGATGAAATAAATTCTTTAGATGAGTTACACAAAATACCAATTATTAATAAAGATGATATTATTGAAAATGGAAATAAAATGGTTTGTGTTAATCAAAGTGAGATAAGTCGAATAGTTTCACTAGATACATCTGGAACAATGGGTAAATACAAAAGAATTTATTTTACTGAAGAAGATCAAAAACTTACAATTGATTTTTTTATACAAGGACTTAGTTTTCTTGTTAAAAAAAATGATGTAATGATGATTATGCTTCCTTTTGAAAGAGAAAATAGTGTGGGGGATCTAATAAAACAATCTTTAGAAATTATGAAGGTTAAGCCTGTGATGAATGGGATTTTATCTTCTTTAAAAAAAACTACAGATATTATAATAAGTAATAAAGTAAACTCTATTGTAGGTATGCCAACTGAAATTTTAGCTTTAGGAAGATATATAAAAAAAGAAAATTTACCTATAAAAATTAAGAGTATTTTATTAAGTGGGGATATGGTAAATAATACATTGATTGAAAAAATAAAGAATGTATATAATTGTGATGTCTTTAATCATTTTGGAATGACAGAAACTGGCCTTGGATGTGCAGTCGACTGTAATTATCATGAGGGAATGCATATTAGAGAAAATGATTTGATAGTAGAAATTGTAAATCCTGTGACTAAAGAAAAAGTAGAAGACGGAGTAAGTGGGGAAATATTAATTACTACTTTAACAAGAGAAGCAATGCCTCTTATAAGGTATGCAACAGGAGACATATCATCTTTTGTAGTAGGGAGCTGTAACTGTTCTAGTGTTTTAAAAAGACTAGACCAATTAAGATATAGAATGGATGACAGGGCTCATATAGGTAAAAATTTGTATATAAATATTAATGCTATAGATAGTAGTTTATTTAATTTGAATAACCTTATAAATTATAAAGTAGATGTGGAAAATATAGATAATTATTGTGAGTTAAAATTACAACTTGTTTTTTTTGAAGAGGAAAAAATAATTTTATCTAATGACAATAAAAAATTAAAAATAAAGATTAAAGATTTGTTGTTAAAAAACCCAAGGATTAAGAAGTCTTATGAAATGGGAATGTTAAAAATACATATAAATCTAATGTACACAGATGAATATATTAATTTATATAGAGGAAAGAGAAAAATTAACTCTATTTAAAAAAGGATGAAATATGAATATTTATTTAGTAAGGCATGGAGAGCTATACTGGGAAGATAATATAAAAAAGTGTATAGGAATCACAGATATTAATTTAAGTGAAAAAGGTATTAAAAGAGCTGAATTAGTAGGTTTATATTTAAAGGATAAAAATATTAGCAAAATATACACAAGTAGCTTAAATAGATGTAAAAAATCTGCAGAGATTATATCGTCTATTTTAAATGTTCCTTATCATGTAAACAATCAACTGGTAGAAATAAATATGGGGATATGGGAAAATAAATCCTTTGATTATATTAAAGTGAAATATGAAAAACAGTATGAAAATAGAGGGAATAAACTATCAACTTTTAGAATTAAAGATGGGGAAACATTTGAAGAATGTTATGAAAGATCAAATAGTGAATTTAGAAAATTATGTGAAGAAAATTATGATACTAATATTGCTATATTATGCCACAGTGGTGTTATAAAATCCATAATCTGTTCTATTGAAAAGATACCTCTAGATAAAATATTAAGTATTAAATTAGGATATGGACATATTATACATATTAATTACAACAAAAAACAGTATAAAATAGTATAAAAAACCATGAAATATAGATAAAAATCTATATTTCATGGTTTTTTACTTCTACTAATCAGAAAAATTTGTCTATGGAAGAATGTAAAATGCAAAGTTTTACATAGACTTGATAATAAAGATGAAGCATACTTTTATTATTTGCATAATGAATTTGAAGATAATAAAAAATCTTAGCTAAACAATAGCTAGGATTTTTAAATTCTCATAAATGCTATATTTATTAATGAAAATTTGTTACTATATATTTGTGTAATATTATCAAAAATAGCAAAATAAAAGAGAGAGATATATAGGGGGATTAAATTTATGATTAACAATATCATAAGTGATAGGAGCTTAATAGAAAAAGAAAAGAAACTATTTGAAAAGATAATATTTTTTGTATTATTAGTTTGTTGTATTTATGTTTTTAATATATTTTCTAAAATAGGGGAAGAAAAATCTTACTTAGAATCGACTTTATTTTTTATAAGAAGTTTTAGTTCTATACTATCGGTATTGGCTTTTGGGAGTTGTTTGATTTCTTATAATAGATTAAAAAAAGATAGCATTTTTGTTATATCTTTAATGTATCTAGGATTATCTGTAGGAATAGTATCTGGACAAATAGATTTTCTTAGTTTTTATTATGAAGAGTATAACTTGTTTAATTATATTACTGTATCTACTTCTATTCTTAGGATTATTTTGTTATTAATAGCTATAATTCCTAAAAGTAAAATTAAAACATTAATTGTTAATAATAAAAAAATATCAATTATATTTGTAGTGTTGTATACGATACTATTTAATTTGGTAGAAAAAAATCTTAACTTTCTTCATTATTTTTATAGTACGGATTTTTTTATAATATATAATTATTTTCTAACATCAGTATACTTTATTTGTGCAATAAGACTACTTGCTATAGGTATTAAGGACAAAGAATATATATTTGTAGTATTAGCTTCTAGTATTTTTATGCTAGCTATCAAGGCAATTTATGCAGTATATGCAGTAGATACAACATCATTTTATGTGAAGTTAACATCGGTGTCTATTACGTACATAATATTTTTGATTATTATTGCTGGGTCTTTTATTGAATTATATTTGTACATAAATAGAACAAAAATACTTAATGAAAATTTAAGTCTTTTTTATAACTTAACTGATAACCATAAACATAGTTTTATGTTTATTTGTAGAGAAGATGGAGAAATAATATATGGTAATAAGAAGTTTAAGGACTATTACAAAATTAATTCTCCTGAAGATGTAAAAAGAGTTAAGCTGTCATTTTCAGTATTAGCTAATAAATTAGAGAATAAGGATGAAATTATAAAAAGCTTAAATACTAAAGGGGTATGGAGAGGAATAATTAAAAATCCAGATGAAAGTAGATCGGTTGATTGTTCATTACAAGTTATTGAAACCTTAGATGCAAAAAAAGAGTTTGCCATAACTTATATGGATGTATCAAAATTAATACGTAAAGAATTAGAGTTAGAAAAATTAAAGGTATACAACAAAGAGAAGACTGAATTTATGTCTAATATATCTCATGAGCTTAGAACTCCAATAAATATTTTCTATTCAACAATTCAACTTCTTGATATTTCACTAGTAAAATCAGATAAAGATTTTAAGCAGATGTATAGGAGATATAGAAAAACCTTACATGTAAATTGCAAGAGGATGTTAAGGTTAATTAATAATGTGGTTGATATTTCCAAAATAGAAACAGGAATACTAAAAGGAAAATTTGACTATTATAATTTAATTGCCATAGTTGAGGATGTAACTTTATCCGTTGTAAATTATGCTCAATTAAAATTCATTAATATACAATTTGACACAAACGAAGAAGAATTTATAGCAAAATGTGATCCATCTATGATAGAGAGAGCCTTGTTAAATTTACTTTCAAATGCTATAAAATTCACTCCTGAAAATAAAAATATTTATGTTAATATATATGTTAATGATGACTTTGCAGAAATTAATATAAAAGATGAAGGTATTGGAATATCAAAGAGTGATAAGACTGCCATATTTGAAAGGTTTGTTCAGGCAGACAAATCATTGACCAGAGAAAATGAAGGTAGTGGGATAGGATTAAGCATAGTAAAATCCATAATTGATCTTCATGATGGCTATATTAGTGTTGAAAGTAAAGTTGGCGAAGGTAGTACTTTCAAAATAATACTTCCCAATAGATGTGATGAGTGTATTGATTATAAAATTTATGATATAAGTAATTACAATACAGAATTAGAATTATCTGATATATATGAAATATTAGTATAAAAATCCCCTATTTGGGGATTTTTTTATTGTCACAAACTTAAGTATTATTATAATAGTCAACCAATTTATTCAAATGACTAAACTTATTTAAATTCAGGAATATTAGGTGGATGTGTAGAGATTGGGCAAAGTTATGCAAAAGGAGCAGTAGATTTAATAATAAAAACTTTTAATAACTTAGATTTGTCAACATATTATGCAGAGGTAGAACTATTAGCTAAGATATATGTTGTATTTATGAATATGATATAAAAATTACTGATTTTGACTACGAAATGGACATAATAAATAAAAATTTCTATCAATTGTTATTACCCGGAAAGATTAAAGTTCTTATTTAAGAAAAGAAAAGAGAAGAAGCGACTAATTGAATGAGATTATTATAACTATATTTTTGATTTACAAAAATATAGTTATAATTTTCTTGACCGAAAAAAAAATGGATGATATAATTGAAATACAAAAATGATAATGATTATTATTTATAATGAATAATGATAATTAATGCTATAACAACAAGGAGATATAGACGTGAAAAAAATAAAAGTATTAGCAGTGCTAGCATTAGCACTTACAACATTCGGATTAATAGGTTGTTCTTCAAATGAAGCAGAAAAAAAAGAGGAAGATACAAGGGTAGTTGAGACAGTAAAGGGAGAAGTAAAAATACCAGCTAAACCCCAAAAAATAGTAGATATATCAGGAAGTAGTGAAGAATTATTATTATTAGGGCAAAATGTAGTAGGTACAGCAAACGTAGATTCTTATGATACAAAAAAAGTACCTTCATATATGAAAGATTCATTAGGTGATGCAAAAGTAGTGGGACATTCAATGATGGAAACAGCTGATATAGAAGCAATACTTGCTTTAGAGCCAGATTTAATTATAATGGCACCAAGACAAGAAGAAATATATGATCAATTAAAAGAAATAGCACCTACAGTTATGCTAGAAGATAAATCAAATGATTGGGAAGCAAAATTAAAAGATGTGGCTAATTTATTTGGACAAGAAGACAAAGTAAAGTCTTGGCTAGATGCTTATTATAAAAAAGCTGAAAAATTAGGAAAAGAGATAAAATCAGCTAATGGTGAAGATACTACTTATTTAACAGTTTTAGCAAGTTCAGGTTCGTTTATGGTATTTAGTGAAGGTGGAATAGGAACAGTGTTAAAAGAAGATATGAAGTTACCTCAACCAACCAATATGCCTAAGCAAGATAGTATAACTCTACCAACTGTTACAATGGAAGGATTATCAGAAATAGACGCTGATCACATAATAGTAATAGCAACGCAGTCAGATAAATCAGACCTAAAAGATAGTTCAGTTTGGTCAGAAATAAGAGCTGTAAAAGAAGGGAATGTAACTATATTAGATGCAAGTCCATATTTCTCTCAAGCTTACAATCCAATAGGAAGAGAATTAATCTTAGAGTCTGTTAAAGACGCTGTTATAAAATAATAAATCAAGTTGGTGGGGAGAAGATTTAATTTCCTCACCTTCTTTAATTTTATTCAATAATTAAGACAAATTAAATGTATATCACTGGATGAAAAAGCTAAGAAAACCTTATAAGGAGGAGAGTAAGTGGGTAAGAATAAGAAGAAAAAAATAGCATTAATAATGATGACACTTGGAATTATAGTACTTATTGGTGGGATAGTAGTGTCAATATCACTGGGTGCAAAAAATATAGATATAGGAACAATAATAAGCAGTATTTTTTCTGATAAAAATGATATAAATACAAAAATAATTAGAGATGTTAGAATACCAAGGGCTATAGCAGCCGCGCTAGTTGGTGGTTTTTTAGCGGTGTCTGGAGCTATTATGCAAGGTATCACAAGAAATCCTATAGCTGAACCGTCTGTTATGGGAATTACTCAAGGAGCGACTTTTATGATAGCTGTAGGTTTAGTTTTACAAAGAATTTATCCTAACTTAGTTCTAAATAGTTTTATTAAAATGATATTTGCATTTTTAGGAGCTAGTATAAGTGGATTATTAGTTTATTTTATAAGTTCTAGAAGTATTAGAAAAGTTGACCCTGTAAAACTGGCGTTAGCGGGTACTGCAATGGGAACTTTGTTAATTTCACTAGCAATGGGAATTTCCATGTACTTTAACTTATCGCAGGAATTAAGTTTTTGGATAGCTGGCGGACTTACATCAGCTAAGTGGCAAGGCGTAAAATTACTTTTAATAGTAGGAGGAATTGGCTTTATTGCAGCTGTGATAATGGCACCTAAGGTTACAATTTTAAGTTTAGGCGAAGAAGTTGCCATAGGATTAGGGCAAAAGACTAACTTAGTAAGATTTATATCTTTAATAATTGTGATAGGACTTACAGGAGCATCAGTTTCGGTAGCTGGAAATATAGTATTTGTAGGACTTATAGTTCCTCAAATAATAAGAGGAATTATAGGAGCAGATTACAAATATATAATTCCATTTTCAATGTTGTTTGGATCAATTTTATTAGTATATAGTGATATATTAGCAAGAATGATTAATCCTCCTTATGAGACACCAATTGGATCTTTAACAGCACTTCTTGGAGTTCCAATATTTATTTACCTTGTGAGAAAGGAGAGTTAATAGTTGATGAAAAAGAACAAGAAATATTTATTAATTACAGGAATATTATTAGTTTTCATACTAATTACATTTTTAGTTAGCTTAAATATGGGATCTTTATCAATAGAACCATTTGAGGTAGTAAAAACTTTTTTGGGCCAAGGATCTAAGGCCCATGAGATTGCTATTTTTAAATTGAGGTTGCCTAGAATTGTAATTGCCATATTAGTAGGAATTGCTTTAGCTACTGCAGGTACAATTTTACAAGGTGTTACTAAGAATGATTTAGCAGATTCAGGAATACTTGGTATAAATTCAGGGTCAGCCTTATTTGTAGTAATGTATATTTATTTTATGAATGGAAACGTATATGAGGGTATAAGTAACTTAACCATATTCACTATGCCAATAGTAGCTTTAAGCGGAGCACTATTCGCTGCTTTTTTAATTTATATATTAGCATGGAATAAGGGAATAAGCTCTTCAAGATTATTATTAATAGGTATAGGAGTAAATATAGCATTCACTTCATTACTTACAATTTTCCAACTTAAATTTACTACACAAGAATTCAATAGAGTAATGGCTTGGACTTCGGGAAGTATTTGGGGTTCTAACTGGAAATATGTAATGGCAATTTTACCGTTTATATTAATAATAATGGCACTTACACTTTATAAAGCTAGATATTTAGACGCACTAAATCTAGGAGATGAAGTTGCAAAGGGGTTAGGAATAGAAGTGGAAAAAGAAAGAAGGAAATTGATAATTTATGCTGTTGTATTATCAGGTGTGTCAACATCTGTAGCAGGAAGTATAGGATTTTTAGGACTTGTTGCTCCACATATAGCCAGGAAGTTGGTAGGTCCAAAGCATAGTAAGTTAATTCCAATCTCCGCACTTATAGGTACGTTGATTTTATTAGTTGGAGATACCATATCAAGAAATATAATAGCACCTATGGAAATTCCGGTGGGAATAGTTGTAGCAATAATAGGTGTACCATACTTTATTTATTTAATGTTAGCAGAGTAGAAAGAGGTAAAAATTATGACAGCTATAAGAACTAATAATTTAAATATATCTTACGGAAACTTAGATATTGTTAAAGACTTGAATTTAGAAATCCCTAGTGGAAAAATAACAACTATAATAGGTGCCAATGGTTGCGGTAAATCTACAATTTTAAAAACTATTGCAAGAATATTAACGCCTAAAAGTGGTGATATATTTATAAATGAAAAAAATATAAAAGAACAATCTTCAAAGGATTTAGCTAAAATAATGGCAGTGCTGCCTCAAAGTCCACAAGCACCAAAAGGGCTTACAGTAGAAGAGTTGATAGCTTATGGAAGATTTCCACATCAAAAAGGTTTTGGAAGATTAAAAGAAGACGACGAAGATATAGTAACTTGGGCATTGGAGGTTACAGGAATAAAAGAATTTAGAGATAGACCCATTGAAGCTTTATCTGGAGGTCAAAGACAAAGAGCTTGGATAGCAATGGCACTAGCTCAACAAACAGATATACTAGTGTTAGATGAGCCAACCACTTATTTAGACTTAGCTCACCAGCTAGAAGTATTAAATTTGTTACAAGAACTAAATGAAAAACATAATACAACAATTGTTATGGTTATACATGAGTTAAACAATGCAGCAAGGTTTGCTCATCATATGATAGGAATTAAAGAAGGAGAAATAGCTTGTGAGGGAAGTGCTCATGAAGTAATGACAAAGGAAAATCTTAAAGAACTATTTAATATTGATGCAGAAATTGTGGAAGATCCTAGATCTAAAAAACCTGTTTGTATAACTTATGATATGGTAGGATAGGAGATATAATGGAAAATCAAAGAGCATTAAGACATGAAAATATAAGTAAATTACTAATTAAGTATTCAGTGCCTGCCATCCTTGCTATGATGGTTACTTCATTATATAACACAGTTGATAGAGCATATATAGGTTCTATGGAAAATGTAGGTGCTTTAGCAATATCGGGGCTAGGAATTACTATGCCGCTATTTACCATACTTGGAGCTTTTTGTGTGGCTATAGCTGTAGGAGGAAGCACCAATATATCAATAAAACTTGGAGAAGGAAATAAAGAAGAAGCAGAAAAAATAATGGGAAGTACAGTGGCTTTAGAATTTATCGTAGGAATTATTATGGTGTTGATAGGAATACTTTTCTTAGATAAGATTCTTTATGCTTTTGGAGCAAGTGATGATACTATAAAATATGCGAGAGATTATATGAGTGTGATTTTTGCAGGAGCTTGGTTTAACTTACCTGGATTTGCCCTAAATAGTTGTATAAGAGGTGAGGGTAATCCAAAATTATCTGCTAGAATGATGATAACATCATGTGTTCTTAACTTAATACTAGACCCTATATTCATATTTGGGTTAGGTATGGGTATAAAAGGAGCGGCTGTAGGTACGGTGATTTGCCAGTTATTTATATTTATTTGGTCAATTTATTACTTTACTCTTGGTAAATCAAACTTAAAATTAAGACTTAAAAATATAAAATTAGATAAAAAATTAGTAAAAATAATATTAGTTATAGCCCTAACACCATTTCTTATGGAGTTAGCTGCTGGGTCTATACACTTAGTTACAAATAAAGTATTAAAAATATATGGAGGAGATTTATCTATAGGAGCTATGACAGCAGTTACATCAATTTCACTAATGTTTTTAATGCCTATATTTGGACTAAGCCAAGGTATGCAAACTATAATTGCTTATAATTATGGGGCAAAACAATTAGGTAGAGCTAGAAAAACTCTTTTACTTGGAATTTTGTATGGTACAATAATTTTAACTATAGGGTTTATTTTAGTTAAATTATTTCCAGAAGTTTTCATTGGAATATTTACAAAAGATGAAAGTTTAATGAATATGGCAATTGAAGGTATAAATATACATTTAACTACGATACCTATAGTTGGAGTATCAGTTCTTGGTTCTGTTTATTTTCAATCCATAGGTAAAGCTAAAAAGTCGATGTTTTTAAGTTTACTTAGGCAGTTGATTATATTAATACCAGTCATAATAATACTTCCAAAGATGTATGGTTTAAAGGGAGTATGGGCTTCTCAGCCAATATCAGATTTATTTGCTATGTTTATAATTGTATTATTCCTATACAAAGAATTTAAAAGAGAGAAAATAAATTTATCTGAAATATGTAAATAGAAAAAGACAAAGTTAATTATTTTAACTTTGTCTTTTTCTATTTACATATAATAAATTAAAACTTAATTGTTAAATTCATTAAATTATGCATATAAACTAATTGTTAAAAGAATATTTATACAAAAAAATACAAGGAAGTACAAGATATATTATTTTTTATTAGAAAAAAACAACGAAAAACATATTAATTAAATGAATTATGTAAATTTTCTGATTAATTTATCTGAAAATGTAAATTACCAAATATTGACTTTGAATTAGGCCTAAATTAATATTTAAGTAAATAAAAAACATCGATAATATGAAAAAATAAACAAATGTAAAAAAGTTATTGTTAATGTATAAATTAAAGGTTAAATAAGAAAGGGGAAAAAAGATGGACACGGCAAAGTTTGTTTTTAAGCGTATTTTAATGGCTATTTTTACTATTTTTGTTGCAGCTACTATTACATTCTTTTTAATGAAACTAGTACCTGGAAGTCCATTTGCTTCTGAAAAAGCAAATGAAATAGCCCAACAAGCATTAAATGAGAAGTATGGTTTGGATAAGCCTGTATTTGAACAATACAAAATATATCTTCAACAATTATTGCATGGAGATTTGGGGGTAAGTTATAAACTTCAAAGAAATGTACCAGTCATGACAATAATCAAGCAATCATTTCCTATATCAGCAAAAATTGGAGCAATGTCAATTATATTCGCAATATTATTTGGAATTCCACTAGGATGTTTATCCGCGTTGAAAAGAGAAAAATGGCAGGATAGTGTAATTCGTGTAATATCAACTTTAGGCATTGCAGTACCGTCTTTCGTAATTGCAACAGCGTCAATGTTGCTGTTTGCAATTCAATTAAAAATATTACCTACATATGGATTAAGTGGTCCGTCTAGTTATATATTACCTGTATTCACCTTGGGATTTTACCCTATGTGTTATATAACAAGATTAATGCGTTCAAGTATGTTAGATGCTTTAGGTCAAGATTATATTAGAACAGCAAGAGCAAAGGGAATGTCCGAATTTGTAGTTACATTTAAACATGCTCTTAAAAACTCATTAATACCAGTTATAACTTATTTAGGTCCTTTAGTTGCATTTACTCTTGTAGGAGGATTTGTTGTAGAAAAAGTATTCAACATTCCAGGACTTGGGAGATACTTCATTAAAGCAATAGATGCAAGGGACTATAACATTATAATGGGTACAACTGTGTTTTTGGCTACATTTGTAATATTAATGAACTTACTTTGTGACGTTTTATACAAATTAGTAGACCCTAGAATTAAGTTAGATGATTAGGTAAGGGGGGATAAATATTATGATTCTAGAAAAAAGTAATAAATTTAGCACAAATCTAAAATTATCTCCAGAGGATTTTATCCCAGTTTCTAAACAAGAACAAGAAAGCCTAATTACTATGGGGGAAAATACTAGTTACTGGAGAGATGCATGGAGAAGATTAAAGAATAATAAAATAGCAATGATTTCTTTAATAGTAATATTATTATTTATTGTATTTGCGTTTATAGGGCCTTATTTAAGCCCTTATACATACGATCAGCAAATAAGAGGAGATGAAAACTTAAGACCTTGCGCTGAACATTTGTTTGGGACAGATAAGCTTGGAAGAGATTTGCTAGTAAGAACTATGGTAGGAGCGAGAATATCACTATTAATTGGAATAGGTTCAGCTCTTATAGTATTAGTTATAGGTTCTATATATGGCTCTATTTCAGGTCTTGTAGGTGGAAAAGTAGATATGGTAATGATGAGAATTGTTGAGATAATCTACTCGCTACCAGACATGCTAGTTATTATCTTACTAAGAATAGTGTTACAAGATCCTTTAACAAAGGCATTTGACTCGGGGCATTCTGTTGGTGTGTTGCAAACTCTAGGACCAGGTATTTTAGCCATGTTTATAGTTTATGGTCTGCTTTATTGGGTTGGTATGGCAAGAATAGTTCGTGGTCAAGTTTTACAACTTAAGGAAATGGAATATGTTAGTGCAGCAAGAGCTCTTGGTGCCAACAATAAAAGATTAATATTTAAACATCTGCTTCCAAACTGTGTAGGTCAATTAGTTGTAACTACTATGTTACAAATACCTTCTGCAATATTTACAGAGGCTTTCTTAAGTTTCTTAGGCATAGGTGTAAGTAAGCCACTTGCATCACTAGGTTCATTAGCTTCAGATGCACTTGATGGAATAGCATCTTATCCATATAGATTAATGTTTCCAGCTGTAGCAATAAGTATTATAATCCTTGCATTTAACTTATTTGGTGATGGTCTAAGAGATGCCCTTGACCCAAGATTAAAGAAATAGGGGGACGATTATATGGAAAATACAATTACAAAACAAGATGTATTATTGAAAGTTAATGATTTGGAAGTATCTTTTTTTACTCATGCGGGAGAAGTAAAAGCAGTTCGTAAAATATCTTATGACTTAAAATATGGTGAAGCTATGGGAATAGTAGGAGAGTCAGGAAGTGGAAAATCAGTGGCATCTTATGCACTTATGGGAATTATTCCAGACCCAGGAAAGATTATTGGTGGAAACATTGATTTTCAAAACAAAGAAGTAACAACTTTACCAGAATCTGAAATGTTGAGGTTGAGAGGCAAAGAAATGGGCATGATATTTCAAGACCCTATGACATCTTTAAATCCAATATTTACAGTAGGCAGTCAAATAGATGAAAGTTTAAAAAAACATACGGATTTAGACAAAGAAGGAAGAAGAAAGAGAATAATTGAATTGTTTGAACTTGTTGGTATAAATCAGCCAGAAAAAAGATTAAAACAATATCCATATGAATTTTCTGGCGGAATGAGACAACGTGCCATGATAGCTATGGCTCTTGCTTGTAATCCAAAACTTCTAATAGCAGATGAACCTACAACTGCGCTAGATGTTACAATTCAAGCACAAATAATAGAATTATTAAAAGAATTAAAAGAAAAAATCAACATGTCCATTATATTTATAACTCATGATTTGGGAGTTATATCAGAAATATGTGATAAAGTTGCTGTGATGTATGCAGGTAATATTATTGAAAGAGGATGTATAGATGATATTTTTTATAATCCAAAACATCCATACACCCATGGTTTATTAAAATCTATACCTAAAATAAATAATGACACTCATGAAAGATTGATACCTATAGAAGGTAATCCTGTAGATTTAATTCATCCACCCAAAGGATGTTCTTTTGCCCCAAGGTGTGAGCATTGTATGAAAGTATGCATGGAAAATGTGCCTCCTGTTTACAAAGTTGACGAAAATCATGAAGTTAGCTGTTGGTTATTAGTTAAAGAAGAAATGGAAAAGGAGGAGTAAATCATGGAAAATGCAAATTCGAACTTAGTTGAAGTGAAAGGTTTAAAAAAATATTTTCCAGTAAAAGAAGGATTTCTTAAATCAAATTTTATAAAAGCTGTAGATGATGTAACTCTTCATATAAAAAAGGGTGAAACCTTAGGGTTAGTAGGAGAAAGTGGATGTGGCAAAACTACTTTAGGTAGAGCTATACTTAGGCTTCACGAACCAACAGAGGGAAAAATTATTTATGACGGTAAAGACATTACTAATGTGAATATGCATTCTTACAGACGAAGAATGCAAATAATTTTTCAAGATCCATATGCTTCTCTAGACCCAAGAATGACAGTTGGAGATATAATTGGAGAACCATTAGACATTCATAAATTATATAACAATAAACAAGAAAGACAAGATAAAATTTATGACCTGCTAAAAACAGTTGGATTAAATAAAGAGCATGCAAATAGATTTCCACATGAGTTTTCTGGTGGGCAAAGACAAAGAATAGGTATAGCTAGAGCCTTGGCTGTGGAACCAGAATTTATAGTTTGTGATGAACCCATATCAGCACTAGATGTGTCAATACAAGCACAAATAGTAAATATGCTTGAAGATTTACAAAGGGAAAGAGGTTTTACTTATTTATTTATAGCCCATGATTTATCTGTAGTAAAACATATAAGCAATAGAATTGGAGTTATGTATTTAGGACATTTGGTGGAACTTACATCGAGCAGTGAATTATACAATAAACCTATGCATCCTTACACAAAGACATTATTATCAGCTATTCCAATAGCAGACCCTAAATCTAGTAGACAAAGAAAACGTATAGTACTACAAGGTGATATACCAAGTCCTCTAAATCCGCCAAGTGGATGTACTTTTAGAACAAGATGTCCATATGCAACTGAAGAGTGTAAAAATTCAGCGCCATTATTGAAAGAATACGAAAAAGGACATTTTGTAGCATGTCATAATATAGAAAAAATATAAGATATATATTACAGAGGGTATATATATAAATTATTAAAAAAGGGGGAGCAGTATGAAATTTAAGAAAAAAATAGCAGTCTTATTAGCATCAGCTTTAGCCATGTCTACAGCTTTAGCTGGATGTAGTAACTCGGGTAGTGGAGGATCGTCAAAAGGAGTAGAACTTAATGTTAACGTAGGTCCAGAACCAGCAACAATAGACCCAGCAAAAAACAGTGCAGTTGATGGAGCTACGCTAATAAATCATGCTTTTGAGGGGTTAATGAAACTAGATAAGGACAATAAAATAGTAGAAGGTCAAGCAGCAAAATATGAAGTTAACAAAGACGAAACAGTTTATACATTTACACTTCGTGAAGGTATAAAATGGTCTGATGGTGAGCAAGTAAAAGCAGAGGATTTTGTATATGCATGGCAAAGATTAGTAGACCCAAAAACTGGTGCAGACTATAACTACATGATAGATATGGTAAAAAATGCTAATGAAATAATGGCTGGAAAGAAAAAGCCAAAAGAATTAGGAATAAAAGCATTGGATGAGAAAACTGTAGAAGTAACATTAACAACTCCTACACCATATTTCTTAGAAGTATGTGCGTTTCCAGCTACATTCCCAGTGAGAAAAGACATAGTAGAAGCTAATGCAGATACTTGGTCAACAGATCCGAAAACTTATATAGGAAATGGACCATATGTATTAAAATCATGGGAGCATCAATCTAAAATGACATATGTAAAAAATGAAAATTACTATGATTTAAAAAAATTAGGACCAGATACAATTAATTTTGTACTTATGGAAGATAAAAATACTATGTTATCAGCATACAAAAATAATGAAATATTATTTGCTGATGATTTACCAAGTGAAGAAATAGACGCAATGAAAGATAAGGGTTTAGTAATAGAAAAACAATTAGGAACTTACTTCTTATCTATAAATGTTAAAAAAGAAGGATTGGATAATGTAAAAGTAAGAGAAGCTTTATCTTTAGCATTAGATAGAGATTATATAGTTGAAAAAGTAGCTAAAGGTGGTCAAATACCTGCAGATTCATTTGTGGCTACTGGATTAACTGATGCAGATGGAAAAACTGAGTTTCATGAAAATGCTAAAAAATGGTATGATGCAAAAGATTATAAAGGTAATGTTGAAAAAGCAAAAAAACTTCTTAAAGAAGCTGGATATGAAAATGGTAAAGGTCTTCCAAGTATAGAGCTTATGTGTAATCCAGGACATGAGCCAATAATGGAAGCAGTTCAAAATATGTGGAAAGAAAATCTTGGAGTAAATGTTACTATATCATCTCAAGACTGGAACGTATTTTTAGAAACAAGAAAACAAGGAGACTTCCAAGTTGCTCGTGATGGTTGGTTAGGTGACTACAATGATCCTGTATCTTTCATAGACATATGGGTAACTGGTGGCGGAAATAATAACGCTCAATGGTCTAATAAAGAATATGATAAAATAGTATCTGAAATAAAATCTACAACTAATTCAAAAGAAAGATATGCAAAAATGCATGAAGCAGAAGATATATTGGCAAAAGATATGCCAATAATACCAATATACTTCTATACTGATTTATACTTAATATCAGATAAATTAGAAGGTATGTATACTTCACCACTTGGATACAAATACTTTATGTATTGCACAGTAACTGAATAGTAGTTTAATAAATAAAAAAAATATCACTCACTATGCCAAATAAGGCTTAGTGAGTGTTTTTATTATAGAATATTAAATGTATATCTAATTTTTCGTGGTAAATCTAATATGTATTCTACAGAGCCATCTGAAAAAGTGTTTTTTTCATAATTTGGCATACTTCCGCCAATCCATTCAGCAATAGTATTTTCGATGTTATCAGTTTCAATTTCTTTGAAAAAATTATCATCAAAAATATATACGCCGGCACAAGGATTATATATTTCTCTGGATACTTCATATTCCTTCATAAGCTTGCCTCCTTTATTGCAATACAAATTTTTACAATTTAATTTATTCGATATAATATATAAGTATCCTTTAATTAATTAGAAATTATAATATTATATTGAAAACTTATTATTTATTAATTAAAACTCTATGATATAATGAGTACCATTAAAATATAAATTTGTGGAGGATTTTATGAACTTTGTAGCTATAGACTTTGAGACAGCAAATGAAAAAAGAGCTTCTGCATGTTCTTTAGGTATTACTGTTGTAAAAGATAATAAAATAATAGAAGAAAAATACTGGCTAATTAGGCCAAAAACAATTAGATTTGAACCAAGAAATATAATTATACACGGAATTAGGGAAGAAGATGTAATTGATGAAAAAGAATTTGATAAATTATGGCCAGAGATAAAAACATATTTAGAAGACAATTTGGTAATAGCACATAATGCATCCTTTGACTTTTCAGTACTTAGAAATACACTAGATATTTATAATTTAGAATATCCAAATTTAGATTATGCATGTACTTTAGTAGCTTCAAAATTATTTTATAGTTATTTAAATAATCATAAGTTGAATACAGTAAATAGACATTTAGGTTATAAGTTTAATCATCATCATGCTAGTGCGGATGCTACTGCTGCTGCCAATATTTTAATAAATATTTCTAAAGAATTGAATTTAAACAATATAGACGATATAGCTAATATTGTAGGATTCAAGCTAGGCAGTATAGGTGATAATACTTATGCACCATGTAAAAAAATAAGAGAAGGCGTTGTTTCAAATAGATGTGAAGATAATGAGTATGTAAATAATATACTTTCATCAGAAACTGATTACTTTAAAAATAAAATAGTAGTATTCACAGGAGAACTAAACTCTATGAGTAGAGCCGAAGCAACAAAAGTTATAAATGATTTAGGTGGAATAACAAGGAACTCTGTTACTAAAAAAACTAATATTTTAATTACTAATGTTAGAAATATTGAAGATTTAAGCCAAAACCAAATGAGTAATAAGTTAAGAACAGCAGTTAATTATATAAATCAAGGACAAGATTTAATAATAATAAATGAAGAAAAATTAGAAAAAATATTAAATATATAAAAATATATTTCTTTGACTTTATTACTTTCTAAGAGTATGATACAGAAGTACGAAGTTTTAAAGGAGGTAATATAATAGAATGTCGCCAAAGTTAATCACAATGTTTAGAAATAATGAAATAAGTGGTGAGCTAATGAAAAATGATATAATAGCTGGTTTTATAGTAGCAATAATAGCACTTCCGCTATCTATAGCTTTAGCTATATCATCAGGAGTGTCACCAGAGAAAGGCCTTATTACAGCTATATTTGCTGGATTTATGATATCTTTTTTAGGTGGTAGTAAGGTGCAAATAGGGGGACCTACAGGTGCATTTGTAGTAATTGTTTATGGTATTGTAAAAACCCATGGAATTGATGGTCTTATTATTGCAACAATAATGTCTGGAATAATACTAGTTATTATGGGTATGCTGAAAATGGGAAACCTTATAAAATATGTTCCGCAAACGGTCACAGTAGGATTTACCAGTGGAATTGCAGTTACTTTGCTAATCACACAAATTAAAGATTTATTAGGATTAAATATAAAAGATGTTCCAGCTGAAGCGTTACATAAAATTGTAGCCTATATGGAAAATTTAAATAGTTTTCATGTAATTACATTTTTAATAGGTTTAGCATGTATTTTGATAATGGTATATTGGCCAAAAGTAAATAAAAGTGTGCCAGCATCAATAATAGCCTTAGTATTTGCAACATTAGTTGTAAAAATATTTAGTTTAAATGTTGATACAATTGGAAGTTTATATTCCAACATATCCTCAACTATACCAATGCCAAGCATTCCGAAAATTAATATTGATAAAATAATTCAATTAATTCAGCCAGCCATAACCATAGCAGTTTTGGCTTCCATAGAATCACTCTTATCTTGTGTTGTTTCAGATAAAATGATAGATGATAAACACGACTCAAATAGTGAACTTGTAGCACAAGGTTTTGGAAATATTGCTTCAGCTATATTTGGAGGAATACCTGCAACAGGTGCAATAGCAAGAACAGCTGCAAATGTAAAAAACGGAGGAAGAAGTCCTATATCTGGAATAATCCATGCAATTACACTTCTTTTAATAATGATATTATTAATGCCATTAGCAAAAATGATTCCTATGACAGTTTTATCTGCAATATTAATAATAGTTTCTTATAATATGGGTGAGTGGAAAGAAATGAAAGAAATGATGAACCTACCTAAAATGGATGTAGTAGTTCTTTTATCCACATTTATTTTAACAATAGTATTTGATTTGGTTATTGCCATAATAGTTGGTATGAGTATACATTTAATCTCTGTTTTATTTATGAATAAAAGTGATGATAAAGCTACTAAAGAAGTTGCTTAATACACAAATATTTTTCGAAATATGTATTGACTCTATACTTAGTATAGACTTTATAATATACCTTAGTATTTTAATAGGAGGTATATTATGGTTACAGAATTTTTAAGTTATGCAATACCATCTGCTTTGGCAAACTTTATTTCATCTTTATACACAGTTGTAGACGGAATATTTGTAGGTCAAGGTGTTGGAGATACGGCTTTAGCTGCCGTAAATATAGTACTTCCTTTTACTGTTGTATTATTTGGAATAGCAAGTATGCTAGCAGTAGGTGGAGGAGCATTAGTATCAAAGAATGTTGGTGCTAATAATATAGATAAAGCATTAAATATATTTAGACAAGTAATGAAATTATTATTAATAATATGTATAGTTACAACTATAGTTTGTGTGGCATTTCCAGAACAAATAGTTAGGATGCTTGGAGCAACAGATAATTTAGAGCCTATGGCAACAGAATACTTAAGATATTATGCAATTTTCTGCACGCCAAACTTAGTAGGTATAGTACTAAATTCATTTGTTAGAAATGATAATAGACCAAAACTTGCCATGGTTTCAACTATAGCAGGTGCCATTACAAATGTAATTCTTGATTACGTATTTATATTCCCACTTGGTATGGGTATAAAAGGAGCTGCAATAGCTACTGGACTTGGTCAAATAGTTACAGTTTCAATGTTATTACCACATTTCTTAAGAAAAAGAGGCGTATTAAGTTTTGGGAATGCGTCACTAAACAAAGATACTTTAAAAGAAGTATTAAACGTTGGATTCCCATCATTCTTTGGACAATTAAGTTTCTCAATAATAGTATTCTTACACAATATCGCATTTTCAAATTATATGGGAGAAATAGGAATATCAACATATAGTATAATAAACTATATAACAACAAATATATATATGGTATTATTAGGATTAACATTCGGAGCACAGCCGCTTATAAGTTATAATTTTGGTAGAAAAGATAAACATAAAATGTTGAAATTCTATAAAATTAATGTAATATCATCTTTAGTAGTAAGTATAAGTGCAGCTGCAATTTGTTATATATTTGGAACTAGTGTAGTTGGTATATTTACAACAGATCCTAAAATAGCTGAACTTGCTTATAATGGTATAAAAATAGCATGTCTTGCTTATATAGTAGGTAGTGTAAATCTAGATACATTAGTTTATTATCAAGCAGTTGAAATACCTTTATTCTCAAATTTATTCTGCATATTTAGAGCAATGGTATTTTTACCAATATGTTTATATGTATTACCTAAGATATTTGGGTTAAATGGAATTTGGGCAAGTGTCTTAATATCAGAATCACTAACATTTATAGTTATGTATATAATTGCTAATGTAAAAAAATATACAGATATTGTTTTAAATAAAGAAAAAAAAGCAGAAAAAGCACTTGAAGAAGCTACTATAATATAGATATAATGAGGACATTAATATTTAAATTAATGTCCTTTTTATATACATAATTATGGAGGTGATAAATTGGGAAAGTATTTGTCTATTGGTCAAATGGGAAAATTAAATAACTTATCAGTACAAACTTTAAGGCATTATGAAAAGGTTGGATTGTTAAAACCTTCTTATATAAATGAAGATACAGGTTATAGGTATTATTCTATGAAAGATTTTAATACTATAGATTTAATAAAACAGTGCAAGGCTATGGGGCTATCCTTAGAAGAAATAAAAGAGGTTACAAATAACTACACATCTTTGGAATCCATAGTTGATATACTAGGAAACCAAAAAAAAATAGTAACAGAAAAAATGAAAGAATTAGAGAATATAAAAAATAAAGTGGAATCCCTAGAAGCTAAAATAAAAATATCTTTAAATATAGGTATAAATGATATTTTTATAAAATACAATGAGGAAAGAAAATTTATTCAGTATAATTTTACTGATCGTTTTTCTGATGAGTTTGAAATTAACTTAAGGAAAATTCTTTTAGAAGTAGAAAGAGATTATGACAATGTTAATGCGGAAATAGCTTTTACTGTATCATATGAAGATGTGAAAAGAGAAGGACGAGCAGAGTGTAAAAATGTAATGATTAATTTGGGAGAAAATGTGTCTTATAAAGACGATAAAATAATTTCAATGGAGAAAGGAAATTATTTGACTATGTATTTTGATGATACTTACAGAGATTCAGGGAAATATTATGACGTGATTATGAAATACATAGAAAGTAATAATATAAAAACTATTGGAGACTTTAATGAAATATATATAATGACTAGAGTAGGAAATGATGGAAAAGAAAAATCACTTGGACAAATAGAAATTTTAATAGAAGATTAATTAAAATAAAAATAAGCTATGAAAAAAATTCATGATAGCTTATTTTTATTTTGAAATTTCACATTAATTAATTATGTAATTTGCTGGTAATGTATATAATCTTTATAAGCATATATTTATATAGTACAACTTATGAATTAAGTGGGGATTTATGTAAGGAGGTATTTTATTGAAAAATAGAAGGAAGTATTTATTCATAGGAATAATATTTTTTGTTATTACAAGTTTATTTTTTATAGGCAGAGTTGAATGGAAAAGTAGAAATGATAATAGTCCTAAGGTAGATATGAATGTAAATACAAATTTTAATTTACCACAAAACCAAATAGAATATATACAGTCACTAGTAGGGTTGGAATCAAAGGATATGAAAATATTGGACAATCCATTGAGAATAGAGGGAAGTTTTTATATACCAGAAGATACAATATTAAGTTATGTTAGTCATTATTTGAAAAATACAAACAATAAAGATATTGAAAATATAAAAATTACAATTAATGAAAATGGATTAACTATAGGAGGTCAATATAAGCTTCTTGCTTACTTGAAAACTCCAATAGATATAGATATATTGCCTACGCTAACTGAAGATAATGATTTGAAACTTAATTTAAAAGATATTAGAGTATTAAATTTAAGTTTAAATAACGATATTGTTGATGCTATAGCTGATAGCTGGTTTTCAAACTTAGATAATATTACTGTGGATAAGGGTGATATAATAATAGAAAAAACTTTTTTTAAAAATACCCATATAAAATCAATATCTGTTGAAAAAGATTTTTTAGTAGTAAATTTAAGCACAAGTCTAAAATAAAATTGATAGATTAATTTCTATCTTTTTTTTTGAAAAAAAATACAAAAACATGTTTAGGAAAAAGTTTTCAAGGTATGTATAGTAATAGGAAGAAAAAATTGTTAGTTAATAAACTATCACAAATACTAAGCTAATCAAAAACCACTTCTTAGGATGTAAAAATCAAAAATTATTTTTAGGGGGAGTTAAAATGGATTGTAATAGTTGTAAAATGTGTAAAAGTGCAGATGAGAGATTGGAAAGTTTTGTAGCAAGTAAGGAGTTTGATACAGCATTTCATAGAACAGAAACTCAAAAACAAAAATGTGGATTTGGTTTACAAGGAGTTTGTTGTAGACTCTGTTCAAATGGACCGTGTAGAATAACACCTAAATCACCAAAGGGGATCTGTGGAGCTGATGCAGATACAATAGTTGGTAGAAACTTTTTAAGAGCAGTTGCTTCAGGATCAGCATGTTATATTCACGTAGTAGAAAATACAGCTTTAAATCTAAAACATGTGGGAGAAACAAAGGGGATAATCAAAAGTGAAAAAGCATTAAATCATTTAGCTGAAAAATTGGGAATAGAAGCAAATGATAAATATGAAAAATGTATTAAAGTTGCTGATGCAGTTTTAAATGATTTATACAAACCTAGATTTACAAAAATGGAACTTGTTGAAAAAATAGGATATGGACCAAGAGTTGAAAAATGGAAAGAGCTAGGAATTATGCCTGGTGGAGCTAAGTCAGAGGTGTTTGATGGGGTAGTAAAATCGTCAACTAATTTAAATTCAGATCCAGTAGACATGTTAATGAGTTGTTTGAGTCTTGGAATTTCAACAGGGCTTTATGGATTAACACTTACAAACCTTATTAATGACATAATGCTAGGTGATCCAGTTATAAGAATGGCACCAGTTGGATTTAGAGTAATAGATGAAGATTATATAAATATAATGATTACAGGTCACCAACATTCAACATTTACATCATTCCAAGAAAAATTAAAAGCACCAGAAGTTGTTAAACTTGCAAAATCTGTGGGAGCAAAAGGATTTAGACTTGTAGGATGTACATGTGTAGGTCAAGATTTACAACTTAGAGGAGAACACTATCAAGAAATATTTGCAGGGCATGCTGGAAACAATTTTACAAGTGAAGCTGTATTATCAACAGGGGCAATAGATATGGTAGTTTCAGAATTTAACTGCACAATACCAGGGCTTGAACCTATAGCAGATGAATTAAAAGTTAAAATGATATGCCTTGATGATGTTGCTAAAAAGAAAAATGCAGAATATATTTACTTGGATAGAAATAAATACGATGAAATAGATAGAAAATTAATAAATGAAGCTTTAGAATCTTATAAAAATAGAAGAAGCGAAGTTAAAATAGATATACCAAAAGATCATGGATTTGAGCAATCTTTAACTGGAGTTAGTGAAAAGAACTTAAAAGAATTTTTAGGTGATTCATGGAAACCATTAGTAGATTTAATAGCTAATGGAACAATTAAAGGTGTGGCAGCAATTGTTGGATGTTCAAATATGACTGCTGGTGGTCATGATATGAATACAGTTGAATTAACTAAAGAATTAATTAAGAGAGATATTATAGTATTGTCAGCAGGATGTTCAACAGGAGGACTTGAAAACGTAGGATTAATGTCACCAGGAGCAGAAGAATTGGCAGGAGAAAATTTAAAAGCTGTATGCAAACAACTTAATATACCGCCAGTATTAAACTTTGGCCCATGTTTAGCAATAGGTAGACTTGAAATAGTTGCAACAGAACTTGCTGCCTACTTAGGAATAGATTTACCACAGTTACCACTTGTACTTTCAGCACCACAATGGTTAGAAGAACAAGCACTTGCAGATGGAGCATTTGGTCTAGCATTAGGTCTTCCTCTACATTTAGCACTTCCTCCATTTATAACAGGAAGTAAATTAGTGACAGAAGTTTTAACAGAGGGGTTAAAAGATATAACAGGAGGTCACGTAATAGTTAATCCAGACCCTAAATCAACTGCAGATCAGTTAGAAGAAATAATAATAGATAGAAGAGTAAAACTTGGGTTAAAGGATGTGGAATCTTATGCATAGAATTTTAATTGATAAAGACTTATGTAAAGGTTGTAAAAGTTGTGTTCTAGCTTGTATGTTAAGAAATAGTAATGCTGAAGATATATACACATTAGATTTAGATAGTATAGATACTGAAAGTAAAAATCATATAGAAATGGACAGAAATAATCAACCAGTACCTATATTTTGCAGACATTGTGATGAGCCAGAGTGTGTAATAACTTGCATGAGTGGGGCTATGAGTAAAGATGAAGACAGCGGAATAGTTTCATATGATGAGAGTAAATGTGGATCTTGTTATATGTGTGTAATGTCATGTCCTTATGGTTTATTAAAAGTAGACGATAGAAGTAAACAAAAAATATTAAAATGTGATTTATGTAAAAATGAAGAAATTCCTAAGTGTGTAGCTATGTGTCCTACAGGAGCAATAAAGCTACAAAAGGAGGATGCTTATGCTAGATAAATTATTTAATAAATTGTCATCTAATAAAGAAAAAAATTATATTGATATAAAAAATACTCCAAACAGTTATGTAATTATAGGAGCTAGTGCAGCAGGAATAAATGCAGCAAAAACTTTAAGACAACTAGACCAAAAGTCAAGCATTACACTCATATCAAAAGACGAAAAAATATATTCTCGTTGCATGTTACATCATGTGATATCAGAACATAGAAGTGTGGAAAGTATTAATTTTGTAGATATGAATTTTATGGAAAAAAATAATATAAAGTGGATAAAAAATACTGAAGCAAAAAGTATTGATACTAAAAATAAAATAGTAAATTTGGAGCTTGAAAATATAAGTTATGATAAATTATTAATAGCAACAGGAGCAAAATCTTTTGTGCCACCAATAAAAAATGCAAAAGAAGGAAATAACATATATTCCCTTAGGGATCTTGAAGATGTAATTTATATAAAAGAAAAAATCAAGGATAGTAAAAAAGTTGCAATAATAGGTGCAGGACTTATAGGTATAGATATATTGACATCACTTTTAGATAAGGGAAATTTAGACGTATCTTTAATTTATCCAAATGAGTATATATTAGATTTACAACTTGATAAATATTCAGCTAAAGTATATGAAAGTAAATTTATAGACCTTGGTGCAAAATTATATTCTTCATTACCAGTAAATCGAATTCTATTAGATGATAATAAGAATGTTAAAGGTGTTGAATTGGGGGATAATAGTATAGTTGAATGTGATTTGTTAATAATTGCTACTGGTGTTAGACCTAATACAGAAATTGTTGCTAATACTAATATTGAAGACAACAGAGGAATAGTTATAAATGACAAATGTGAAACTACAGTAAAAGATGTATATGCGGCAGGAGATGTGGTTGGCAAAAATGCAATTTGGCCACTAGCTGTAAAACAAGGAATTGTAGCAGCTTACAATATGGCTGAAGTTGAAAAAATTATAGACGATGAATTTACCTTTAAAAATAGTATGAATTTTGTAGGCATACCAACAGTTTCTTTAGGAATAGTTATACCACCAAATGATACTTATGACGTAATTACTAGATGTGATAAGGATGGATATAAAAAGTTTGTTATAAAGGATAATGTAATAACAGGATTTGTTGCCCAAGGAGATATTTCTTATACAGGACCTATTACTTATTTAATAAAACATAAAGTTGAAATACCTAATTTAAGGGATAGGGTATTTGATATTGGATATGCAGACTTCTATTCTTTGAAAGAAAATGGAGAGTTTGAGTATAATATTTAAAAAATTTATATAAACTTTAAATAAATTTCTTATTATCTTTTTAAGAATTGTAAAATGCCAGAAAGCCTTATTTTTTAGGTGCTTCTGGCATTTTTACTATTGGTAAGTACTACACATGTATTCATGACAATTATTAAAAAAAGTTCATATAAGTTACAATAAATTGTTTAATCTAATCATGTATTTAGGTAGAATTTATTTCCTTATCGTTTTGACAATACAATCATAAAGGGGTATAATTTTAGTTCAAAATAACGATTAAAAAAGAGGTGTATCCTGTGAAAAATCTATCTGTTGCATTAGGAGAGGCATTAGCTGAAGGAGCGGTAATAATACCAAATGTAATTTTTGCGGGCTTAATTTATCAGCATAATGGTAATTATCAGTTCTTGCTTCCATTTGTCTTGTTATATTCTTTTGAAAAAGCAGGTGTATTAGCTATACAAGGATTTGGAACTGTTAAGAATCCTTATAAAATCTTGGAATGTTGCTTATTGACAGCTATTACTGGGATCATACTTTGTATATTTGGTACTTATTATCATTATCTATGGGAAATAGGTGCGATTCTAGTAGGTATTGGCTTGTCTAACTATACTGCTTTATTTAGGACAATCAGAGATATATTAAAAAACGCAGGAAATTGGAACTATGAAAATACATTGATAAAAGGTTACTTTATTTTGGCGGTAATAATGGGATTTTCAATATTTCTTCGCCACATATCAATAAATATAATTTTCATTGTATTTTTGGTCATTTTGCTTAATATTCTTATTTTCATCCATAAACTTGATAGTAATTATGAAATGAGGTTTCAGCCGCTTTTCGAAAAACAAAACTGTGCATGGCTAAACTTCTTACCTGCTTTAGGTATGCTGATATTTACTTTTTTTACAAGAACACTAAAGCAGACATCAGATATAAGATACATTCTATATGTAGGATTTGGTTTTTGCATACTTATATTAATAGGAGCATTTTTAAAAAAATTATCTTTTCATCTTCATTCAATACAAACCTTGTGGTTTGGTGCTGTAAGAAATTTTTTAATTATATATAGCTTGATATATTTTATAGCCGTTGATAAAAGTTATATGGTTGGCTTTTCTTATGCAATGATAGCCATAGGTATTATGTTATCTATTACAATAAAAAGGAAAATAAAATTGCTTTCTTTAAAGATAAATCCTGAAATTATTTGTATAGGTGCAAGTATGATAAGTCTTATACTACTTTTTTCTTCATATACTTATCTGCTTGGTATTATGTTTTGCTGTGCTTTTGTTGCTACTGGCAACAGTTTGGTTTTGCAAAAATTTATAGAAGATAATACATTTCCAATATTAGAGCGAAGAATTATTCGTTCAAAGTTTTACGGACTTGGCGCTATTATCCAACAAGCTATATTGCTGTCTATATTGATAGTAGTATCGTGGATAAAAAACCAAAATGGAAGTATTGCGTTGCGAGCTTATGCCCTTTCGAATGGTACAATTGCATTACAAAGCACTTTTTTATATGTAAAAATAATTTGCATACTGTTAATTATTTTAAGTGGTGTGTATTTAATGTATTATACTAGAATCAACGAATATAATTAGACGCGCATTATCACTCATTAAAGAGAGAGAGATTAATTATAAAATAATATAATAAAAAAGAGAAGTTATGTATATTATATAGGACTTCTCTTTTTTATATTGTATCAGGGTTCTTTTATTAGTAAATAATATTCTAATAAAAGAAAAATTATATACAATATAAAATATAATTGATTAAAAAAAAGATATAGTTTAAACTTAATTACTATAATAAGAAATTTTTAAGGATGTTAAAGTAAATGGGAAATATTTTCAAAATGAGAAAAAGTATTACGTTAAAATTATTTTTGCTTCTATTCATGCTTATATTATTAATATCATTTGCTATTTCTTTTTGGGAAGTGAAAAATACTAATAAAATAGTTGATAAAGAAATGAAAGTAATGAGGGAGCAAGTTTTAGATGAAGTAGCAAATAATATATCTATTTTGTTATCTAATGTTGAAATCATGGGAGATAATATTGTAGTGGATAGTAATTTGATGGAAATGTTGGCGACTTCATATAAAGATATTTCTTCTAATAAGAGTCTGGAAAAAAATATGAATTCTTATGTGGAAGGATTATTAAATGATGTAGTGTGGGAGTATGGAAGATATAATATGAAGCCAGAGTTATATATTGTAGGTAATAATGGATATACATACAGCACATACTCAAAAAATAAATATTATTTAAAAAATATAAAAGAGGAATCATGGTATGAAGAAATTGTAAAGGCAGATGGGGATACTGTTTTAATTAATACATATAAAGACGAAAATGGTATTGGACCTTATAAAAATATTTTTAAAATGGGAAGGTTAATTAAGGATATTATAACTAATGAAACTCTCGGAATTTTAATAATGGATATAAGTGAAACTATGCTGTATGACAGATATTCAAAAATAATAGACTCAGGTTCTGACATTTATATAACAGATTCAAGTGGAAAAATTATATCAAGTAAAGATAAAAGAGACATTGGTAAAAACTATGAAATTATATCAAATAATAATGGGGATATTGAGGGGTATATGAAAAGTAACACCAAAATTATTTCTAAAATTGAAGCATATAATTGGAAAATAATACAAGATATTCCGAGTGATATTAGTATGAAAATATCAAACCAAATTGTATCCATAACAACTATTATAATAATATTAGTAAGTTTTATAGCTTTGATAATAACATATAAACTTTCAAAGTGGATTACAAAGCCTATTATACAAACAAAAGATAAAATGCAAGAAGTTACTGGTGGAAATTTGAAGTCACATATTATTGTTAATAGAGATGATGAAATAGGAGACTTGCAAGAATCATTTAATAGTATGGTAAATCAACTTAGTGCATCTATAGAGAATATAAAAGAGTCCGAAAAACAAAAGCGAGTAGCAGAGCTAAGTTTTTTACAAGCTCAAATAAATCCACATTTTTTATACAATACTTTAAGTGGAATTAGATTCTTAATATCTATGGAAAAAAACGAAGAAGCTGAAGAAATGCTGTATAGATTTACAAAATTGCTTAGATCCATATTACCAAAAGCAAGTGAAATGATTACTTTAAGCGAAGAGATCGAAAATATAAAAAACTATGGTGAATTACAACAAATGAGATATCCAAATTCTTTTACAATTGAATATGATATTGATGAAAAAATATTAGATTTTAAAGTTCCTTCGTTTGTATTACAGCCCATATTAGAAAATGCAATATTATATAGTATGGAAAAGGAAAATAATTTTGGAAATATAAAAATTACTGCTTTTGAGAAAGATGAATATATTAAAATAATAATTGAAGATAACGGAATAGGCATGTCAAAAGATAAATTGAAGAATGTATTGAATAAAGGTGCAAGTATAAATTCTATTGGTGTTACTAATGTACATGAAAGAATCCAATTAAATTACGGAGTAAGATATGGATTAAAAATAGAGAGTATAGAAGGTAAAGGCACAAAAGTTATATTTATGTTACCAAATTTAAGGGAGGATATATGCTAAATATTTTAGTAGTTGAAGATGAAGCGCCAATAAGGGATTGGATAGTATATAATATTTCAAAAATTTCAGATGATTATAAAGTATTAGGCAGTGCCAACAATGGAAAAGAAGGATTTGAATTGGCTAAAAGCTTAAGTCCAGAAGTAATAATAAGTGATATAAAAATGCCATTGATGGATGGAATTGAGCTTACAAAAAAGATAAAAGAAATAATGCCAAATATTTACGTAGTATTATTAAGTAATTATGCAGAATTTGATTATGCAAAGCAGGCTATAAGTTATGGTGTATTTGAATATTTAATTAAATCAGATATAAGACCAGTAGAATTAAAAGAAGTATTTTCTAAAATTGAAGAGGATATGATTGCTAAAAAAGAACTAATTATTAACAAGGAAAATGAAAGTAAAGAAGTGAATAAGGATGAAAATAAGTATTCTAAATCAATAACAATGGCACTTAAATATATTGATTCTAATTATAAAGAACCTATTTGTCTAGCAGATATATCTAAAAATGTATTTTTATCACATGAATATTTTTCAAGATTATTCAAAGAAGAAGTGGGAGAAAATTTTTCTACATACCTTACAAACTATAGATTAAATAAAGCAGAGTATCTTTTGAAAAATAGTGATATGAAGGTGGGAGAAATAGCCTTGGAGGTTGGATATCAAAATCCAAGCTATTTTTCTAAGACATATAAAAAATATAAAGGCATATCTCCTGATGATGATAGGTATTAAGGTGAGTATAAATGAATAAAACTCATATTAAAACAATTCTAATATTATTTATAGTAATGTTATTTATGTTTTTTTTAGTAGATAGTAATAAAAAAAATTTACTTTATAATGAAGAAGAAAAAAAAATATTTAAGATAGCTATTATATTTAATCAAACAGGACTTGGGGACAAGTCTTTTAATGATTTATGTTACGAAGGTATGTTACAAGCTCAAGAAAAGTTAGGAATAGAATTTGATTATATACATGTGAAAAATAATGAGGATTATGATGACGCATATTTAAATTATGCAAAAGATGATAAATATGATTTGATAATAGGATTAGGAGAAGAACAAGAAGATTCTATTAAAAAAATAGCAAAAGAATATCCAAAACAAAGATTTACTGTTATTGACTCTAAATTAAGTTTGCCTAATGTTAGCTCAATATACACAAAATGGAATGAGCAAACATTTTTAAATGGTGTTTTAGCGGGATTATGTACAACTGAAGCAAAAGAAGAAAATCATAGCGTAGGTGTGATTTTAGGAAAAAACTTAAGTTATTTGGAAGAAGGTGCTATTGGATTTGAAGCTGGAGTGAAATATATTAACCCTAATATAAATGTTATAAAGGCCACTGTAGGTGATTTTGATAATCCAGCAAAAGCAAAAGAAATTGGTCTTTTAATGTATAAAAAAGGTGTGAATTATATTCAGCAATTGGCAGGTCAATCGGGATTTGGAGTATTTGCTGCAGCGAAAGAAATGAATAAATATGTTTTTGGTGTGGATGCTAATCAAAACATATACGAGCCAGATTATATAGTTTCAACAGCAACTAGGTATGCCGATATGATCATATACAATGAGATTGAGTCTTTAGTAAATGATAAGTGGGTGGCAGGCACAAAAGAGTTAGGTTTAGTAGATGATGTTATAGGATATGAAAGAGAAGGTTCTAATGTTAAAATTACTTCTAACATAATTAAAAAGGTAGAAGAAATAAAAAAACTAATTATTAATGGTAAAATTATAATACCATCTACTCAAGATGAACTAGATGTATACTTAAATAATAAAAAATAACTCACATTTATGGTGGGTTATTTTTTATTGAGTATCAATATTTTTATAAAATGTCAAAAATATTGCATATTAATGTTGATTTAGAAATGTATCGATGAAAATACATCAATATTGTTATAACAAACCTCAATATAATTTATGTAAAGAAAATGTTTTCCTTTGTATAATAAAATATAGAAAATGTAGTGAGATAATTTTAACACATAAGGGGGAAAAACCAATGAGAATGTACGATATTATATCTAAAAAAAGAGACAAAGAAGAATTAAGTAAAGAAGAAATAGAATTTTTTGTAGAAAAATATACAAATGGTGAAATACCAGATTATCAAACATCTGCATTATTAATGGCAATATATATAAATGGATTTACTAAAGAAGAAACTGCAAATTTAACTATGGCAATGGTTAATTCAGGAGATGTAGTTGATTTAAGTATGATAGATGGAATAAAACTTGATAAGCATAGTACTGGCGGAGTTGGAGATAAAACATCTTTAATATTAGTACCTATGGTTGCAGCAGCGGGAGGAAAAGTTGCTAAATTATCAGGAAGAGGACTTGGACATACAGGAGGAACATTAGACAAATTAGAATCAATACCAGGCTTTGATATATCTGTGGAAGAAGATAAATTTAAAGAAATGGTACAAAATGCAGGGCTTGTTATTGCAGGACAAACACAAAACTTAGTACCAGCAGATAAAAAAATATATGCACTTAGAGATGTAACTGCAACTGTGGACAGTATACCTTTAATAGCGGCAAGTATAATGAGTAAAAAAATAGCTTCAGGATCTGATGCCATATTACTAGATGTTAAATATGGTGAAGGTGCATTTATGAAAACAGCTGAAAATGCTGAAGAATTAGCAAAAGCTATGGTTAGTATAGGGAAAAGTTTAGGAAGAAATACTTCAGCTGCAATAACTTTAAATGGAGAGCCTTTAGGATATGCAATAGGTAATGCTCTTGAATTAAAAGAAGTTATAGAAATATTAAAAGGAAAAGGACCAGAAGATTTAAGAGAGTTAGTTCTTAAATTAGGATCAAGAATGTTAATGCTTGGTGAATTAGTTGAAACTATGGAAGAAGGAAGAATAAAATTAGAAAAATGCTTAGAAGATGGAAGTGCACTAGCTAAATTAAGAGAATTAGCAGTACTTCAAGGGGGAGATCCATCTGTAATAGATAATTCAGAGTTATTTACAATATCACCTCTAACTCATGAAGTTAAAGCTACTAAAGAAGGATATGTATATGCATTAAATGCTGAGAAAGTAGGAATATCTTCATTATTAACAGGAGCTGGAAGACACACTAAAGAAGACGACTTAGATTATGGAGCAGGAATCATATTAGAAAAGAAAATGGGAGATTATGTGAGGGTAGGAGATGTATTAGCAACTCTTTACTCATCAGATGAATCTAAGTTTGAAAAAGCAGAAGAAGAGTTATTAAGTGCTTATACTATAGCAGATGAAAAAGCTGAAAAAGCTCCAATAATTCATAAAATGATATAGAAATTAAAAGCTTGAAAATAAACAGTATTTAATAGGAGAGAGACAATGGATAATAAAACTATTTTAAAAACAGTAGATCATACTTTGTTAAAGCAAACATCAACTTGGGAAGATATAAAAACAATATGTGATGATGCTATGAAATACGAAGTAGCATCAGTATGTATACCACCTTCTTTCGTAAAAAAAGCAAAGGAATATGTGGGAGATAAAATGCAAGTTTGTACAGTAATAGGATTCCCAAATGGATATAATACAACGGATGTAAAAGTATATGAAACAAAAGATGCTATATCTAAAGGAGCAGACGAAATAGATATGGTGATAAATCTAGGAATGGTAAAAGAAAATAGATTTGATGAAATAGAAGAAGAGATAAAAGCAATAAAAGAAGCATGTGGTGAGAAAATATTAAAAGTAATAATAGAAACTTGTCTTTTAACTGAAGAAGAAAAAGTTGCTATGTGTAAATGTGTAACAAATGCAAAAGCTGATTATATAAAAACTTCAACTGGATTTAGCAGTGGAGGAGCTACAGCACAAGATTTAAAACTATTCGCTGACAATGTTGGAAAAGATGTACTTATAAAAGCTGCAGGTGGAATATCTGATTTAGAAACTGCTTCTCAGTTTATAGAAATCGGAGCTACAAGACTTGGGACAAGCAGAATAATAAAATTAATAAATAATGAAGAATGTTCAGGGTATTAATATGAAAAAATTTAAAAGAGTATTTTTAACAGTATTAGACTCTGTAGGCATAGGGGCTTTAAATGATGCAAAAGAGTATGGGGACGAAGGTGCCAATACTCTTTGTAATATAGCTAAAGCAACAGGAGGATTAAATCTTCCAAACATGCAAAAAATGGGTCTTGGAAATATTCAAAAAATAGATGGTGTAAAATCTGTAGAAAATCAAACAGCTTATAGTACAAAATGTGGCGAATTATCTAAAGGAAAAGATACAATAACAGGACATTGGGAAATGGCAGGAATACTTATAAAAGAACCATTTAGAGTATTTACAGATACAGGATTTCCAAAGGAGTTAATAGATGAACTTGAAGAGAAAAGTGGTCATAAATTTATAGGGAATATTTCAGCCTCAGGAACAGAAATAATAAAAAATTTAGGTGAAGAACATATACAAAGCAAAGCATTAATTTTATATACTTCAGCAGATAGTGTATTACAAATTGCAGCAAATGAAGAAATTATACCTTTAGAAGAACTTTATAGAGTTTGTGAAATAGCTAGAGAAATCACTCTACAAGAAGAATACAAGGTTGGTAGAATTATAGCTAGGCCTTTTGTAGGAACAAATAAAGAAAACTTCAAACGTACAGCAAATAGAAAAGATTATGCCTTGAGACCACCTAAAAACACAATATTAGATGTTCTTAAAGAAAAAGATTTAGATGTGGTTGGTATAGGAAAAATAGGAGATATCTACTCTTATCAGGGTATAACTAAAAGCATAAAAAGTAAAAGTAATGAAGATGGAATAAATGAGCTTATAAATATAGCGAAAGAAAATTTATATGAAGGACTAGTATTTTTAAATTTAGTAGATTTTGATGCACTATTTGGTCATAGAAGAGATCCTATAGGATACAAAAATGCTTTAGAGTCTTTTGATAAAAAGCTTGGAGAATTAATAAAAGAAATGAATGATGATGACTTGTTAATTATCACAGCAGACCATGGAAATGATCCAACGTTTAAAGGAACTGATCATACGAGAGAATATGTTCCAGTTTTAATTTACAATAAAAATTTAGAAAACCCTATTAAATTAAATGAATTAAAATCTATGGCAGATATAGGAATGACTATCTTGAATAATTTTAATGATGACAACAAAGAATATGATTTTGAAATAGGAAAATCATTCTTAGAATTAATAAAATAAAAAATGGGAGAATAAGATGACGATATTAATTAATATTATAGGAATAATGGTAGTAATATGTGGACTATATTTATTTTCGTCCAATAAGAAAAATATAGATAAAAAGATGATATTAAAAGCTCTTGTATTGCAATTTATATTAACTTTTTTATTAGTAAAGTTCCCTCTGGGTAGAATAGGTATTCAAAAAGTATCTGATGTTGTTACTAATGTATTAAGTTATGGTAGAGAAGGCTTAAACTTTGTATTTGGATCATTATCTAATTCAAATGCTCCTACAGGAATGATATTTGGAATATCAGTTCTTGGAAATATTATATTTATTTCTGCTTTAGTTGCAGCGCTATACTATTTAGGAATTATAGGTGCTGTTGTTAAAGTAATAGGTGGAGCAATAGGTAAAGTACTTGGAACTAGCAAGGTTGAAAGTTTTGTTGCTGTTGCAAATATGTTTCTAGGACAAACTGAATCACCAATTCTTGTATCAAAATATTTGCCTGGAATGAGCGAAAGTGAAATAATGCTTGTATTAATATCTGGTATGGGAAGTATGTCAGCTACTGTTCTTATGGGATATGCAGGAATGGGTATACCAATGGAATACTTATTAATAGGTGGAGCATTGGTTCCTTTAGGAAGTATTATAGTTTCTAAAATACTTCTACCAGAAAATAAAAAAGAAGAATTAGCCAATATAAAGGAAGATATTACTAATGTCGATGACACTCTTATAGAGGCTGAAATTGCAGAACCTATAGCAACAGAAATAGTTTGTGATGAAGTCACAATAGATAATAAAGGTGATAATGCCAATTTAATATCGGCTATTTCCCAAGGTGCTAACGATGGACTTAATATGGCTCTTGGTATAGGGGCATCCCTTATTGCCATCATATCTTTAGTTGCTCTTGTTAATGGAGCCTTAGGAGCAGTAGGCCTTTCTCTAGAAAAAATTCTATCTTATGTATTTTATCCTCTTGGGTTCTTAATGGGATTAGATAAGGCAGAAATATTTACTGCATCTCAGTTACTTGGAAGTAAATTAGTATTAAATGAGTTCGTTGCATTTGGCCAATTAGGACAAATAATAAATGGATTAGATTATAGAGCTGGTCTTATGATGACAATATCTTTATGTGGATTTGCCAACATATCTTCAATGGGTATATGTATATCAGGAATATCAGTATTTTGTCCAGAAAAAAGAAATCAACTTGCAAAACTTGCCTTTAGAGGAATGATAGGTGGTTTCTTAGTAAGTTTATTAAGTGCTTTAATAGTTGGAGCTGTAGTTGCTATATAAATTATATATAAAAACTTTATTTGGAAATAGATTGAAAGAAAAAAAGAAAATGGGTAAAATAGATTTATAATAAAAAATTATTATTAATTTAATAAAGACATATGAGGTGAAACAATGAAAGATTTATATACTAAAATAAAAGAATCAGTAGATTATATAAATTCAAAAACAGAAATAAAACCAAATATAGGATTAATATTAGGATCAGGTCTTGGAGTATTAGCTGATGAAATAGAAAATCCTATAAAAATAAAATACGATGAAATACCAAACTTCCCTGTATCAACAGTAGAAGGTCATGCAGGACAATTAGTTATAGGTAATTTACAAGGAAAAACTGTTGTAGCAATGCAAGGAAGATTCCACTACTATGAAGGATACTCAATGGAAATGATAACTTTTCCAGTAAGAGTAATGAAAGAATTAGGTGTGGAAACTATATTTGTAACTAATGCAGCAGGTGGTGCTAATAAAGATTTTAAACCAGGAGACTTAATGATAATACAAGATCATATAAACTTATCTGGAAATAATCCTTTAATAGGACCTAATGATAATAGAATAGGGACAAGATTCCCAGATATGTCATCTGCATATACAAAAGAATATGTTGAACTAGCTAAAAAATGTGCAGATAAGTTAAATATAAAAGTTCAAGAAGGTGTGTATGCATTTTTCTCAGGCCCAACTTATGAAACTCCAGCAGAGGTAAGAATGGCAAGAGTTTTAGGAGCGGATGCAGTTGGTATGTCAACAGCTCCAGAAGTTATAGTTGCATCACACAGTAAACTTAAAGTTGTGGGAATTTCTTGTATAACAAATATGGCTGCAGGAATACTTGACCAACCTTTAAATCATGAAGAAGTAATAGAAACTACTCAAAAAGTTCAAGGAGAATTCTTAGCATTAGTTAAAACTATAGTTAGTGAATTATAATAGTTTAAAAATAGACATGCAAATTGCATGTCTATTTTTACTAATATATTTACGTGAAGTTATGATAAATTTATATGACTTATGATATTTTTTATTTTTGCATTAAAATTAAGTTAGTGGTTAATATAATAATAGTTGATTAAATATCAACAAAATCTCAAACTAACTAGGTAAAAGCTAGCATTGTCTAACCTTTTGATAGTATTAAAAAGTTTGAGAAACATAAGTCAAAAGCTTAGGCTATCACCTATGTCTTTTGCGAAAAGCTCTAGATTAGATAGTTTATATTTCAATCTAGAGCTTTTTTAATGACTAACTTTATAATTAAGGAGAAATATTATGGCAGAAAAAAAATCATATCTTAAAGATTTAAAAGATGGAAGTGTGAAAATTTCTCTTATGGTAAATAAAAAATTATATAAAGATGGAAATAAGATGCTTTATTTATTAAGTGATAAAAGTGGATATATAAATGCAAAAATTCCTGTAAAAGTAAAACTAGAACCAGGTGAAGTTATTGAAATTGAAGGTGTTAAAAATTATATATTAGATGTTTTTCAAGTTAAAATAATAGAAGAATATAATGTTGATGATTATCTTGCAACTGTAAGTAGAAATATAGATGAAATTATGGAAGATATTGAAGCCATAAGTAGAGAATGTATAATATCACCACAAGGCAAAATACTAGATGATTATTTTTTTAAAGATGAGAAATTTTTAGAAAAATTTAAACGAGGAATAGGTGGAGTTAGCATGCATCATAACTATATTGGAGGTTTGGCTGAGCATACTTTAGGCGTAATGTATTTGACAAAAACATTATGTGATATATATGATTGTAGAAGAAGAGAAATTGCAGTTTTAAGTGCTAAACTTCATGATATAGGGAAAATATACGAAATGGATTATAGTGGTCCTTTTAAATATACTTTACAAGGAGAATTAGAAGGTCATATTGTTATTGGAGTGCAAATGATTGATAGGGCAATTATAGAATTGAATATTCCTTTTGGTGAAGATTTTATAACAAGAATAAAGGGATGCATTACTCAGCATCATGGTAAGCTGGAATACGGATCCCCTAAAAAAGCTAATATGGAAGAATCAATAATATTAAATTTTGCTGATACAGTTGATGCTTCTTTAAACAAAATAAACAAAATAAAAGAAGAAACAAAAGAAGATACTTGGTCTATTTATGACAAAAAGATGGAAACTAAGCTTTACTTATAATTACATGAACATAAAATAAGGGGATAAAATGATGGATGGTAAAAATATAAGGGTAGGCATATCTTCATTAATATTTAATATAAATGAAGCTTTAGAAATATGTAATAAAAATAAAGAAATAAACCATATAGAGATAGGTATTGATAACCTTTATGATTGTGAAGAGCTTATAAAATATGATAATGATATAAAAAAACTTGATTTAAGTGTGGGGATTCATTTACCCATGGAGCTTAATCCTTGTGAAGATATTATGTTTATTAAGGAAAAGTGGATAGAGTATATTAACATACTAAATGAGAAATTGAAGTTTTTAAATGTATCATATTTTAATATGCATTTAGGCTATGCTATGACAACTAGGTTAAGTAAAAACAAAGAAAAATACTTAAACAATATAGTAGATTTTTTTGATAAATTATTATTAGAAAAGGATAATCTACATATTACAATAGAAAACACTTATACAAAAAGAGGAGATTTTTCTAATTTGGGAAGTCATGTAGAAGATTTTAAGTATATATTTGAACATAATAAATTCATAAGTTTTTGCTTTGACAGTGGGCACAATTTAATTTGTAAAAGTAACTATAACTTATTAAAAAATAAAACAAAAGTAATCCATCTTAATGATAATTATGGAACTGAAGATGAACATTTAGGTATATTGAAAGGAAATTTAAGTGAAGGCGAATTAAAAAATATTTTATCGTTAAAACCAGAATTTGTAGTACTTGAGATGGATTTTAATTGTATAGAAGAATCATTGGATATTTTAAAACAACAAAATGTTTTTTAATGGAAAAATAGCTTATATTATTGACAAAAACATAACGAATATGTACTCTTACTCCTAGGAGGGAGTTTATGAACAACGATATTTATAGTACTTTTGAAAAAGTAATAGAAAATTTAAAGAAAGATAAAAATGTTAAGTCTATTATTCATGTAGGCTCTAGTAAAGAAAAAATTTATGAACAAAATCCTAAAGTAAATGATGTAGACTTATTTATTATTATAAAAAATCAAGAAAAAAATCAAATTAGAAAAATTGAAAAGATTGATGAAATAGAATTTGATTTTAATTATATTTCTATAAAAGGTTGTTATGACTTTATAGAAAGTAAAACATATTTTTTTCTAAACATAAAAGATGGGAAATTATTATATGATGAAAATGATTTTGGAAAAGGAATTTTGTCATTATGTGAAGAAAAATATAATGAAGGGCCAAATAAATTATCAAAAGAAGAAAAAAGACTTCATGCTAGTCAATTATTATCAGATATATCAAGACTGAAATGTGAAGATGAATATGAAGAATTTGAATATGATTTTCTCATTTATATGTACTTAAATAAAATCATAAAAATGTATTATCTTATTAATGATATTTGGTTACCAAAAGATAAAAAGTTACTAAAATCTTTAAAGGTTCAAGATCCCATATTATATAAAATAATATGTAATGTTTGTGGACCTGATAAATATAAAAAAATGATAAAAGTAACAGACTATATTTTAAAAAACTTATAATTTTGGAGGTAAGCAATGGGGGAAAGAAGAACAGTTGATAAACCTGCTATAGAAAAGGCAGTTAGAGAGATATTAATAGCAATAGGAGAAGACCCAGATAGAGAAGGATTAATAGGCACGCCAGATAGAGTAGCAAGAATGTATGAAGAAATATTTAGCGGACTTCATGAAGACCCTAGAGAACATCTAAAGGTTTTGTTTAAAAATGAAAACCATGAAGAAATGGTAGTAGTAAAAGACATACCGTTTTATTCTAGTTGTGAACATCATCTAGTTCCTTTTTTTGGCAAAGCTCATGTGGTATATATACCAAAGGATGGAAAACTTACAGGACTTTCTAAATTAGCAAGAGTTATAGAAACCTTTGCAAGGAGACCTCAGCTACAAGAAAGAATCACAAAGGAAACTGCCAATATTATTATGGAGGAATTAGAACCATATGGAGTAATGGTTGTAGTTGAAGCTGAGCACATGTGTATGACAATGCGTGGTGTTAAAAAGCCAGGAAGTAAAACAATAACATCAGCTGTTAGAGGAATTTTTGAGAAAGATGCTTTAGCAAGAAGCGAGGCTATGAGTTTAATTAAATTTGATTAATATATGAGGAGAAATCTGATGTTTGAATATGGTAAAAAAACTTACATAATGGGAATTTTAAATGTTACTCCAGATAGTTTTTCAGATGGAGGTAACTACACAAGTGTGGAAATAGCAGTTAAACATGCTAAAGAAATGATTGAAGAAGGAGCAGATATAATAGATGTTGGAGGAGAGTCTACTAGACCAGGTCATAAATTTGTTTCAGCTGAAGAAGAAATAGAAAGAATAGTTCCTGTAATAAAAACACTTAAAAATAGTATTAATGTGCCCGTATCTATAGACACATATAAATCACAAGTGGCTGAAGAAGCATTAAAGTTGGGAGTTTATATGGTTAATGATGTTTGGGGATTAACTTATGATGAAAATATGGCTAATATTATAGGGAAATATGATGCTTCTGTTTGCATCATGCACAATCAAGAAGGAACAGACTATGATAAAGATATAATGGAAAGTATAAAAGAATTTTTGAATTGTAGCATAGACAAAGCTTTAAAAGCGGGAGTGAAAAAAGAAAAAATAGTTTTAGATCCAGGGATAGGATTTGGAAAAACTTTTGAACAAAATTTAGAAGTATTAAAAAGGTTAAATGAACTTAAAACCCTAGGATATCCAATTTTACTTGGAACATCAAGAAAATCTGTTTTAGGAAATATAGTTGGTGGAGAACCTAGAGAAAGAGTTGAAGCCACTGTAGCAACAACAGTTTGTGGAATAAGAGATGGTGTTGAAATAGTTAGAGTTCATGATGTAAAAGAAAATTTACAAGCTGCAAAAATTGCAGATAAAATATATAGAGGTTAATTATGGATAAGATAATTTTAAGCAATTTAGGTTTTTACGGTTATCATGGAGTTTTAGAAGCAGAAAAAGTATTGGGACAAAAGTTTTTTATAGACGTTGAGCTTTTTCTTAGTACAAAAGAAGCTGGCAAAAGTGATGATTTAACAAAATCTGTTAGTTATGCAGATATATATGAAATAATAAAAGATATAACAGAAAATAAAAGATTTGATTTAATAGAAGCTTTGGCAGAGGCCATTGCAGGGGAGGTTTTAGAAAGCTACGCTATGATTAAATCTATTATGGTGAGAGTGAAAAAACCAGAAGCGCCTGTAAATGGTATTTTTGATTATTTTGCTGTGGAAATTAGGAGAGATAAAGATGAATAGAGCTTACTTAGGTCTAGGAACTAATATGGGGCATAGAGAAGAATATTTAAGACAAGCTTGTAAAACTCTTCAGGAACATGGAAATATTAATATTTTAAAAATATCAAAAACCTATGAAACAAAGGCATGGGGATATACAGAGCAAGAGGATTTTTTAAATATATGTATGGAGATAGAAACTTCATTATCTTCTATAGAACTATTAGAAGTTTGCCATGCAATAGAAGAGATGCTAAATAGAAAAAGAGTAATAAAATGGGGACCAAGAACTATTGATGTGGATATTTTGTTTTTTAACAATATAATAAGTGATGACGAAAAGTTGACTTTACCACACCCGAGAATTAAAGAAAGAGCTTTTGTATTAATTCCTCTTATGGATTTAAACAAAGGATTGATTATTGATAATAAACCAATATCATATTATATTTCTAAATTAAGTAAAGAAGAAATAGACGAAGTTAGAGAAGTTAGCGTAAACATTTAAGTATTTTTAATTAATAAAAAGAAGGCTAATTTGCATATTTAGTGTAAATTAGACCTTCTTTTTTATTGTCAACGATTTAAGTAAGTGCTATAATTTCTATAACCCCCTAGGGGGGATATGGGAGGGATATTATGAATTATTTACTTAAAAATAAAAATAACATAATAACTATTATTACCTTAGCCATTCCTGTAATTATAGAGAATATACTTCAAACTCTACTTGGAACTGTAGATACTTATTTTGCTGGACAAATCAATGATAATGCTATTGCAGCTATAGGTGTAACTAACTTAATTATGAATGTATTTATTGTATTTTTTACAGCTATTAGCATAGGAACAAGTGCCGTTGTTGCAAGAAATTTTGGAAAAGGAGAAATGGATAAGGTTAAAGAAGCTACGGAACAATCAATTTTTTTAGGAATTATAATTAGTTTAGTTGTAGGAATAATTAATATATTATTTTATGAGCAGATTTTAAACGTGTGTGGAGCAACTAATGAGGTTTTAGACTTTACTATACCGTACTATTTAGTTGTTGCTGTTCCAATTATATTTTTGTGTTTATCATTGATTTTATCTAGTTGTTTGAGATCAACAAAGGATACAAAAACGCCTATGATTGCCACTGCTTTCGCTAATATATTAAATATAGTATTAAATATACTTTTTATAAAAATGAATATGGGGATTATAGGATTAGCTTTAGCAACGACTATATCTAGGTGTATAAATGTAGCTATATTATTAATTAAGCTTAAAACGTCCAATATTTATGTGAGAATTAATAAAGAAGCTATTAAAGAGGGAAAGGATACTTTAAAAGCTATAATTAAAATTGGCGCACCTGCAGGAATAGAAAAGTTAATAATGAGATTGGGTCAATTAGTTTATAATAGTATGATTATTTCTATTGGAGTTTCAGCTTATGTTGCTCATAATATTGCAGGGAATATTGAAAGTTACACTTATATTCCAGCTCTAGGATTCGGTGTGGCAACAGCAACTCTTGTTGGTATTAGCTTAGGAGAGGGAGATAGTGAAAAATCAAGAGAAATAGTATATTTAGCTGATATAATAACTACTGCTTGTATGGTATTGATAGGTATACTTCTATTTATATTTGCTCCACAAATAGTAAAAATATTTACAAATACTGATCAGGTACAAATTATGGTAATTAATGTGCTTAGATTAATTGCACTTTTTCAATGCTTTATTGCTATAACACAAATCTTTACTAGTGCACTACAAGGAGCAGGAGATACTAAATTTCCTATGTATACCACGTTAGTTGGAATTTGGGGTGTAAGAGTTGGTATAGGATATTTTTTAGGAATAATAATGAATTTGGGGTTATTTGGTGTATGGATAGCATATGCTATTGACATTACTGTAAGATCATTCATACTTATTATAAGATTTAATCATGGAAAATGGAAAAGTATAGCTATATAATTAAGAAGAAGGGAGATTAATAACATGGAAAATAATAAAGAACATAACCACAATCATTCTCACAAAAATACAAAAGCAGTAATCAATAGACTTTCTAGAGCTATTGGACATTTGGAGTCTGTAAAAAGAATGGTAGAAGATGGACGAGATTGTAGTGAAGTTTTAATACAAGTTTCAGCTGTAAAATCTTCTATTAATAATATAGGGAAAATAATTTTACAAGATCATATAGAACACTGTATTGTAGATGCGCTAGAAACTGGAGATGAGAAAGTGCTTCAAGACTTAAATAGTGCAATAGATAAATTTATTAAGTAAAAATAGTATATATTAAAAATGTTTTAGAGGTATAGGTTTGGGTATATATACTATTGACTTACTATTTAATAATACTTTTAAAGTTAATATGCAATTATGAAGTTTTTGACTTGTAGGGTAAAATAGTCATGTGTAAATTTAATTAATGTAATATATAGGAAAAAGAGAGGAGTAAAATCCTCTCTTTTTTTATTAAAAAACAAATAAAGTTAAAAAAATAAAATATTTTTTTCTAACTAAAATAATTTGAGACTAACACAACTGAAACTGTTGAAAATGCTTATGTGATTTTATATAGAATAATTAAGAAAATAAAGAAGTTTGTTACCTGTTTGTAACTTTTACACAAAAAAACCTTTCAAAAGTTACAAAAATGTAATAAAATAGATTCATGGAATTGCAAAATTCGACAATAACGAAAGCGATTAAATTAAAATAAAACAATAACGGGGGAAGACTTATGATAAAAAAAACAATAAGAACTATAACATTAACAGTGGCTATGATGTTAACTGTATCAACTTTTGCACCAACAAGTAAGGCAGATGCAGCAAATGTTACAGGAACAGTTACAGTAACTTCATTAAACGTTAGAAGTGGAGCTTCTACATCATACTCAGTATTAGGAAAGATTAGCAAAGGCGAAAAAGTACAAATATTATCATCAAAGGATGGATGGTATAAAATAGAATATGGCGACAACAAAACTGGATGGTCATGTGATGACTATATATCAAAAAATACTACTTCAGGAACAGTAACAACAACTTCATTAAATGTGAGAAGTGGTGCGTCAACATCATATTCAATAATAGGAAAACTTGGTAAAGATGAAAAAGTAGAAATTTTATCAACAAATAATGGATGGCATGAAATTCAGTACTCACAAAATAATACAGGATGGGTAAGTACTGACTATATTACTACAACATCAGATAATGCATCAAAAGATGTAGCAAAGACTTTAAATGTTAAGGCTTATGCGTATACTGGAGACGGAATAACAGCTACAGGTACAGTTCCAAAATACGGGACTATAGCAGTAGATCCAAGTGTAATACCATATGGAACAAAGGTTTATATAAAAGAGCTAGATAAAGTATTCACTGCAGAGGACTGTGGTGGAGCAATAAAAGGAAATACAATAGATATATTTATGCCAACAGAAAAAAATTGTAATGACTGGGGTATAAAAAATATAACTATAGAAATATTAAAATAAAAAAATGGCCAACTATATGTTGGCCATTTTTTATGCACTAATTTTATTTAAATCATTTTTAGTTGTTTTATTTTTTATTATAAATTTCCCTATAAGGCCTCCTATTATAGCAGGTACTACCCAGTTAAATCCTATGGAGTCTAAAGGCAATTTATGTACAAAGTTTATATTTATACCTAAACTATCAATGACATTTAATATACTTATTAATAAAGTTATATAAGCTGAACATTTAAAAACTGCTGATTTAGAAAAACATTTGTTAAACGTACTCATAATTACCAATAATAAAGATACAGGATAAATAATAGTTAAAATTGGAGCTGCTATAGCTATTATTTTATCTACACCTAGGTTAGAAGCTACAGAACTAAAGATACAAATAAAAGTAACTAAATGAGAGTATTTTAATTTTTTATTAGTTACATCTTCAAAATATTTAGCAGTAACAGAGGTTAATCCTATAGATGTAGTAAGGCATGCAAATGCAACAATTATACCAAGTAATACAATTCCACTTTTACCTAGTAAAGTATGAGTTATATTTACAAGTAAAGCAGTTTGAGAAATAGATGCATCGTATACTGTTGAAACTGTTGCTCCTAAGTATGCTAATCCACCATATACAATAACTAGTCCACATCCAGCGATGATTGCAGATTTTAAAGTCATAGATATATTTTCTTTTTTATCAATATATCCTTTACTTATAAAAGAAGTTATTATTAAAGTTGTAACTCCTCCTATACCTAAAGCATCCATAGTCTGGTATCCTTGGCTAATTCCATTTACAAATAAATTATTGTCAGTATTTATATTCAGTTGACCAATAGGAGACATAATTCCCTTTGTTATTAAAAATCCTAAAGCAATTAAAAGAACTGGAGTTAAAAATTTGCCTATTATATCCATAACTTTTGTTGGTCTTATTGTTAATATAAACGTCAATCCAAAAAATAAAACAGAAAAAATTACTGAATTAATAGAAGAAGTAAGTGGTAATATACTCATTTCAAATGTTGTAGCTGCTGTTCTTGGTATAACTAGTATAGGACCAAGACAAAGCATCATTATAACTTCTAGAGCAACTCCAAATTTTTTTCCTGCCTTTCCAACAACACTTTGGAAAGAACCAGATTTAGCCACAGCGTTGATTGATAACAAAATTATTCCCACATCAGCTAATACAAACCCTAAAAAACTTATTATCCAATTACTGCCTGAAGTCATACCTATAAAAGGAGGGAATATTAAGTTTCCTGCTCCAAAGAACATAGAAAAAAGGGCAAAACCAATTATTATTATCTCTTTATTTTTATTCATTTTTCACACCTCAAATTTAAATTTTAATATATAAAAAGCCACATAGCATACACTATGTGGCTTTAGGCCTAGGATTAATAAAAGCCACATAGTGATTATCCATGTGGCTTTGCATAACAAATTAATTCTAGCCATCATAGATACAAATTTTTTAGATTTGTACCTATGATGATTTTATATATCTCATAAATACAAATCTATCTAAAATAGCTAAAATAATATAAATTAAATTGTGTTTTTTTAGTTAGACTCATATTTTTCATTTTTTTCTCCTTTAAGTTATGTTAATTTTGTTTTATGAAGTAATGATACAAAATTTACTGAAAATTGTCAACATATAAATTTTATTACTTTTCATAAAATTGTTGTAGAAAAATGTAGAAAATTGTATAAAAATATTGAAAATATACATAGGTACAGTATATAATAATTGAAGTGTTAATATATATAAATAAATTGATACAAAAAATATGGAAGATGGGTTGATAAAATGACAATATTATTAAACATAATAGGTATAATTGTTTTGCTAGGTATATTATATTTCTTCTCTTCAAATAAAAAGTTAATAGACAAGAAGATGATATTAAAAGCATTAGTATTACAATTTGTATTAGCATTTTTGCTAGTTAAATTTCCTTTAGGACAAGTAGTAATTGAAAAGGTATCAGATGTAGTAACTAATATATTAGGTTATGGAAGAGAAGGTCTTGAGTTTATATTTGGATCTTTAGCTGATGGTGGAGCATCAACAGGATTTATATTTGGAATACAAACATTAGGAAACATAATTTTTATCTCAGCTTTAGTTTCAGCATTATACTATTTAGGAGTTATAGGAGCTGTTGTTAAAGTTATAGGTGGTATAATAGGTAAAATACTTGGAACTTCAAAAGTAGAGAGTTTTGTTGCTACTGCAAATATGTTCCTTGGACAAACTGAATCACCAATATTAGTAAGTAAATACTTAAAAAATATGACTGAAAGTGAAATAATGCTTGTTTTAGTTTCGGGAATGGGTAGTATGTCAGCTACAGTACTTATGGGATATTCAGGTATGGGCATACCAATGAAATATTTATTAATAGGTGGAGCTTTAGTTCCTCTAGGTAGTATAATAGTTTCAAAACTTATGTTACCAGAAGATAAAGAATTAAAAATGGATGAAGCTGAAGAAATAAAAATTGATAATAAAGGTGATAACCCTAATTTAATTTCAGCAATATCTCAAGGAGCAAATGATGGACTTAATATGGTTCTTGGTATAGGAGCATCCCTTATAGCAATACTATCTTTAGTTGCACTTGTTAATGGTATCCTTGGAATATTTGGACTATCTTTAGAGCAAATATTTGCTGTATTATTTGCACCACTAGGATATTTAATGGGACTTGGTATGAATAATGCTCAGCTTGCAGGTCAATTACTTGGAAGTAAATTAGTATTAAATGAATTTGTTGCCTTTGGCCAATTGGGAGAAGTTATAAAAACTCTTGATCCAAGAACAGCTTTAGTTCTTTCTGTTTCATTATGTGGATTTGCTAATGTAGGTTCTATAGGTATATGTATATCTGGAATATCTGTATTTTGTCCGGAAAAAAGAAATCAATTAGCCAAGCTAGCGTTCAGAGGAATGATAGGTGGCTTTACAGTAAGTGTACTTAGTGCATTAATAGTTGGATTAATAGCAGCAATATAGTGTGTATTAAAAGGAGTCTTTAAGACTTCTTTTTTTACAATAATACATTTTTTATTTTAATTTTAAATAATATTTAAATAAAATTTAAGAAAAATAAGTTATTTTAGTATTTGGAATATAATGGTTTTGACAAAAATAATTTTATATGGTAATATAAATGAAGATTAAGTAAGTCAGATAATCGCAGGTAGCATTTGCTACGTGAGGAAAGTCGGAGCTCCATAGAGCAGGGTGCTAGGTAACGCCTAGTGGGAGTGATCCTAAGGAAAGTGCAACAGAAAATTACCGCCAAGATTTTCTTGGTAAGGATGAAAAGGCGAGGTAAGAGCTCACCGTTTCTCAGGTGACTGAGAAAGCCGTGTAAACCCCACCTGGAGCAAGACCAAAAGAGGACCAAAAGAGTGTTGCTCGCACTCTCCGGTAGGTAGGTCGCTTGAGCATATTGGTGACAATATGCCTAGATAGATGATTATCAAATACAGAACTCCGCTTATAGATTTGCTTGATTATAAGAATCCTAGAAGGGTTCTTTTTTTATACATTTTTTTATGCATATAATTAATTATTATAACAAAGATAATATATTATATTGAAGTTAGGGAAAAAATATTAGAAATATTGGTTTTTTTGGTAAATTATGTTAAAGTTTTAATATGGGGAAAGATTTTTGTAAATATGGGGGAAAACAAATGAAAAAAATTGAAAAAGTAATACTTGGTTCTTTAGTAATAGGAACAACGTTATCATCTAGTGTAATTTTTACACAGGCTGAGAAATTAGGGGAGACTCAGTACCATCTGACTGATAATTTAAATATGAGAAAGGGACCAGGAACAGACTACATATCTATAGGAACCTTAAAAAAAGGTACAATAGTAACACCTTTAGAGTATTCGCAGGATAAATTTTGGGTTAAAGTTAAATATAATAACCAGTGTGTATGGATATGCGCAAAATACATTAAAAAAGTTGAAAGTAGTAATGAAACTGATAAAAAACTTGGAGATTATAAAACAAAGGAAAAATTAAATCTAAGAAGAGGGCCATCTCTTGATAATATAATAATTTTAACCATACCCAAAGGTAATACTGTTAAAGTCAATGACTTTTCTAGTGATAATAATTGGGCTAAAGTTAACTATAACAATCAAACAGGTTGGGTGAGTACTACTTACATAGAAAAAATCACATCACAAGGTGACAGTTATGAAGATTACATAACTACTTCATCAGTGAATGTTAGAACAGGACCGTCAGCTAAATACAATAAAATAGGAGCATTGTCTAAAGATGTAGTAGTAAAACCATTAGGTTTTGACAAGTATGGTAATTGGATTAAATTTAATTATAATGGAAAAGAGAGTTGGGTTTGTAAATCTTATTTAAAAAAGGTAAGCAATAACAATATATTATATGCAGGTGAAAATGTAAATCTAAGAACAAGCTCAAGTGTTAATAGCACAAAGATATGCACAATACCAAAGAATGCTAAGGTAAATATCGTATCATATAATAGTGACAAAACATGGGCACAAGTAAAATATAATGATAAATTAGGATGGGTAAGTTCAAAATATTTAACATCAAAAGCCACACAAGATTATAAGCTGGGTAATACTACAACTAGATTAAATCTTAGAGCATTACCTAATTTAGATGGTAGGACATTAACTACTATGCCAACTGAGGCAAGTATTAAAATATATGAAGAAAAAAATGGGTGGTTAAAAGTAAGCTATAATAACATTATAGGTTACTGTGCAGCCGTATATGTAAAATAAATATTTGTTACAAAAAGCATCTTATATAATATAAGATGCTTTTTTATATGAGAAATTAATAGGATAAATTGAATAATATGCAAAATGTAATAAATTTAACTTATACTAAAGAATATAATGGTAAATTTAAGGGGGGTACTATGGTATTAGTTACAGGAGGTATAAATTGGAGTATTTAAGAATTATGATTTTATCAATGGTTCCTATTACAGAACTAAGAGGTGCCATACCTATAGGAATAGCGCTAGGTTTAAATCCTATAGGTGTATATATTGCAAGTGTATTTGGTTCCACATTAATTGGTATACCTCTTGTGTTAGCGTATAGGCATATTGTGAGATTTTTAAGAGACAAGAAAATATTTGTTTTCCTATTAAATAAGATAGATAATAAAATAAAAGATAGTATGAAAAAGATGAAGGCAGTCTCCATAATAGGGATTATCTTATTTGTAGGAGTGCCTTTACCTACTACGGGAACATGGACAGCAGCAGCTATAGCATCTATCTTGAGAATGAGGTTTAAAGAAGCACTATGTGGGATATTAATAGGAAACGCACTATCTGGATTAATTGTAAGTCTTTTGTCTTATCATATAATTTAAAAAAGCGTGTAATAAAATTGTCATCATTTATGGGACCAAAATATGTTAGAATATTATTGTATAATATTTTACCTTATCATAGGCAAGGGGGGAAAAGTATGAAAAAAAGGTTTAAATCATTTTGTACAATATTATTGGCAACTGTTATGATATTAGCGTCGAGTGTTCCTGTAGCAAATGCAGCAACTCATCAGTTAATTATAGTCAATTCAAAAAATAATACTTTGAATTTCTATGAAAATTATACTTTAGTAAGAAAATTTAAATGTGCAACAGGAAAGTCAAGTACGCCAACACCACAGCGTAAAACAACTATAGTTAATAAAATTAAAAACAGACCATATTATAAAGGTAATATTCCTGGAGGAGATCCAAGAAATCCTTTAGGAAAAAGATGGATGGGATTAAATATGTATGGGCGTGGAACTACATATGGGATTCATGGAAATAATAAAGAAAGCTCTATTGGCAAAAATGTAAGTGGTGGATGCATTAGAATGCATAACAAGGATGTAGAGTGGTTATACAATAAAATCAGAGTTGGTGCTACAGTAATAATAAAAAGCACATCTAAAGATGATGCGTGGATAGCTAATCAATATGGTATAAAGCTTAGAAATATGTGGAATACAAATAGTGGTTACAAGTATTATCGTAAGTCAAATGGTAAATATGCAACTGGTTGGTATACTATTGACAGTAAAAGATACTACTTTGATAGTAAGGGAAGAATGCAAACTGGTTTAAAGACAATATCTGGTAAAAAATATTATTTAGGAAAAGATGGAGCAATACAAACAGGATGGAAAACAATATCTGGTAAAAAATATTATTTTGTAAAATCAGGAAATGCTAAGGGCCAGGCAGTTAAAGATAAGAGATATATCGATAAATCTTACTATTACTTTGACAAGAACTATGTAATGGTTGCAAATAAAAAGATTAAAATAGGAAATAGCTACTATTACTTTGGTAAAGATGGAAAAATGAAAACAGGATGGCAAACAGTATCTGGTAAAAAGTACTACTTTAAAAAATCAGGAGATACGAAGGGGCAAGCCCTTAAAGGTAAGAAAAGTCTAGATGGAACTTATTACTACTTTGATGATAATTGTGCAATGGTAATTGACAAAAATGTTAAAATAGGAAATGATTATTACCGTTTTGGAAGCAATGGAAAGATGATAAAGAATCAAGAAAAGGATTCTTATTATTTTGGTAGTGATGGAAAAGCTTATAAATCTTGTGAAAAACAAATAGATGGTTATATTTATACTTTTGATAAAACAGGAAAAATAATTAATAAAACTAAAATAGAAGAAAATTCAAGTACATCAAAAAAAGTTTATGATTCTAAAAATATGGATGAATCACGTCCTAAAGATACAAAAGAAAATAATGAAGATTCTTCTTTAAAAGAGGCTATGTAAACATAAAAGGTCTCCTCATTGATTAACAATGGGGAGGCTTTTTATTTATGACAAAAAAGTAAGAAAAACTTAATGATATATACTTTGCATTTATATACCAAATAAGTTATAATTTTCTAATATAAAAATAAAGTACAATGGGGGAACCATAAAAGAAAAATTTTAAATTTTTACTGTAAGGGAAGTGCTATTTGCCTTTACTGTTTTTTAAAATTAATTAACTTATGTTTAAAATTAACTTAACATCAATATGAATTTAATATGAAAAACATTGAAAACAAATTAAAGGTGTTGATATAAATAAATTTATAAACTATAATGTTAATAGAATGTTAAATGGCATAATATGGTAACTACAATTATGTTTGTGCACAGGGGGGTATAAGCACAATGATGGGTCAATATGTTGAGAAATTTGAAAATGATGTTTGTAATTTTAGTAGTGAAATATCAGCAAGCATAGATTACTCTATAGTAAATGACTCTTTCTTATTTAAAATATATCATAGAATACTCGACATAATTATTTCAATAATTGGACTGGTAATTTCTATACCTATGATAATAGTTTTTGGCTTTTTAATTAAAAAAGAAGATGGTGGCCCTATATTTTATAAACAGGATAGACTGGGAAAAGATGGGAAAATAATCTTTATATATAAATTAAGATCCATGAGGATTAACTCAGAAACCAATGGAGCAATATGGGCAGAAAAAAATGATCCAAGAATTACGAAGGTTGGAAAATTCATACGAAAGACAAGAATCGATGAGATACCACAATTTTTAAATATTTTAAAAGGAGAAATGAGTGTAATTGGTCCTAGACCAGAGAGACCTACTTTAACTATGGAATTTAATGACGAAATACCAGGGTTTATTAATAGACTGGTAGTTAAACCTGGTCTCACAGGATATGCTCAAGTACATGGAGGATATGAAATATCTCCAGAAGATAAAATAAAAGAAGATTTATATTACATCAAAAATAGAAGTGTTTTTTTAGATTTATCTATATTATTTAAAACCGTCAAGGTGATTTTTACTGGTGAAGGTGCTAGATAAATAAAAAAAATTATTATTCATTATAACTTTTCTTGAAAAATTTTCGTAAAATATATATAATAAAATAATAAAAATATAACAAAAGTAAAACATGACGAAAAAATAGGGAGAGATTGATAATAATCTCTCCCTATTTTTATATATTAAATTAAGAGGGGGAAAATCTATATGGAAAATAAATTAGTATCTATAATTACTCCTGTATATAATGGTGAAAAATATATTGAAGAATGTATAAAAAGTGTCCTAAATCAAAGTTATAAAAATATAGAGATGATAATTATTGATGATGGATCTACTGACAATAGTGAAAATATAATAAAAAAATATACTAAAAGCTTTCCATTTATAAAATATATAAAATGTAACGAAAATAATGGAATATGGGCAGCTCGAAATATAGGTATAGAAAAAGCAAAAGGTAGATTTATTTCATTTTTAGATGCAGATGATATATATAAAGAGAATAAAATTAAAAATCAAATAAATTTTATGTTAAAAAACAATTATTCATTTACATATACAGCTTATGACTTAATAAATGAAAATAGTACAAGTTTAAATAAAGTTATTAAAGCAAAAGAATATGAAGATTATGATAGACTTTTAAAAGGAAATGACATAGGATGTTTGACAGTTATGATAGATAGACTAAAAATTAATACTCCTATAAAATTTGAAAATTATCACCACGAGGACTATGTCTTATGGTTAAAAATATTAAAAAATAATGTAGTTGCCTATGGAATAGATGAGATTTTGTCTTCTTATAGAAAATCTAATTCATCTGTAAGTCATAATAAAATAAAAGCAGCCCTATGGACTTGGAATATATATATTAATGTTGAAAAGTTACCCTTAAATAAAGCTATCTATTATTTTTTTAAATACACAATGAATGGTTTTAGAAAAAATAGTTACAAAAAGTAAACTACAAATATCTACTTATTTTATAGTAAATATTTGTTAGAAAAAAATTATTTTTGTAAAATAGTGGTAATTAGAATTTAAACTATGTTATAATAGTTACAAATAAGTTACAAGGGGGGATGTGTGGAGTATGATTTTTAATAAAAATAAGAAGGCAATATCAAAAGTGATGGCAATGGGGATACTTGGTACAAGTATGGTGCCTGTAGTTGCTTTAAATGAAAATGTGGAAGCAAAAGAAGTTAGATCCACAAGTCAACAAGAGAAAACAACTAAAGTTGTGGAGGTAACATGTTCAGCTCTTAATATTAGAAAAGGTCCAAGTAAGGATTATTCTATAGCTGGTACAGTGACTAAAGGAACTAAGCTTAAATATATTTCTACAAGCAGTAATGGTTGGTATAAAGTTGAATATAAAGGTAGTACTAGATATATAAGTAATAATTACTCAAGATTAAAGTCTACATCAGCAACATCAAATGAAAATAAGGACACTATAAAAAAAGTAGGAAAAATAACATGTTCTGCTCTTAATGTTAGAAAAGGTCCTGGAACAAATTATGGTGTCAAAAAGACAATAAAAAAAGGTAGTGTTGTAGGAGTAATAAAATCATACAGCAATGGATGGTCTAAGGTAAAAATATCTAACTCTTCAACAGGATATGTATGTTCTGATCATATGAAAACATATTCAGGAGATTCTGGTGATATTAAAGTAACATATACTAAACCTTCTACATCATCAACAACTAACAAAAAAATTGATAAAGTAGTATCTACAGTAAAAGCACAAGTAGGTAAGCCTTATATATATGGAGCAGCAGGGCCAAACTCTTTTGATTGTTCTGGACTTACATACTACTCTTATAAAAAGGCAGGAGTTTATCTTAACAGAAGTTCTAGAGATCAAGCATCAAATGGAAAATATGTTAGTAAGAGCAATCTAAAACCAGGAGATTTAATATTCTTTAACAGTGGTACAAATAGCATACGTCATGTAGGTATGTATGTAGGAAACAATAAATTTGTTCACTCACCAAGTCCAGGAAAAACAGTAAGATATGAAAGTTTATCAACTTCGTATTATGTTAAAGGATATGTAACAGCAAGAAGAATAATTGATTAATTGATATAAGTAGCTATAATGAAAATTTTATTTTCGTTATAGCTTTTTTTATTGTTATTATGTTGAATATTAAATAATAAAAATAAAGTCATTTTCATATTATTAAATATAAAAGTATAAAGGGGAGGGCAGCGATTATGGTTGTAATTGCAAAAGAACTTCTACAATATGAGAAAGATTATATTAAATACTATATAAACTTTCCCAAAATATATTATAAACAGGATAATGACAAAGATTATATAAAAAATGAAATGATAGAAAGTGTAAATCAAATTATATTTGAAGACATAATGACTTTTATGGATGTGGTAGAGGATACCTATAATGTAAATAGTGAAGAGTATACTCATATTAATAGTATTACAGAATTTCAAGTTGGATATTTGTCAAATGACATAATAAGTTTGGCTATTGAATTTTCACAACTAGCAGGATTTTATGATATAAGTTATTTGAAAGGTTATAATTTCGATTTTAAATTAAAAAAAAATATTAGTTTAAAACATTTATTTAAGGAAAATGTGGACTATATAAAAATACTTAAAAAATATATATTAATTCAAGCTAAAATACTAATTTCAGAATTGCAAAAATATAATGAAGACAATTTATATAAAATAGTTGAAGAGAATATTTGCTTAGATGAAGAAAATATATTTTATTTTACTCAAGAGTATTTAATATTACCGTTTTCTTCTTGTGAAATAGATAAAGAAATTTTAAATTTAATTGAATTTAAAATACCTTTTAATAAAATTTACAATTACCTTAGTGATTATGCTATAAAAAATATTGTAAAAAAAATAGTACTTTAGTATGGGGTGAAATTATGTTTTATGAATATGATAGGATAGGTGCTACTCAATATGCCAGGGGATGGGCACTTAGCAGAAATCCTAAATTTCAAGATTATGAAGAGTGGGGAGGAAATTGTACTAATTATATTTCTCAATGTGTAAATGCAGGTGGCATTCCAATGGACCCTTATGGTGACAATGTTATGAAAGAGTGGTATTGGTATAGTGATAAGAAGAGAACACCTAGTTGGACGGCAGCTCAACCATTTTTTGAGTATTTTACTAGAAATAACAATGATAATACAAATAATTTTGGAGCATATGCAGCAGAATCTAACTATGAAGAAATGGAGCTAGGTGATATTGTCCAATTAATAAAAGATGGTAATGCATATCATACAATGATAATCACGGGAATATTATTTGCTGGAGATGAAGTTTATGATTACCTAATAAGCCAAAATACTTATGACTTATTAGACTATCCCTTAAGTTTGAAGGTTGGAGAAAGGCGATATTTAAAAATATTTGGATATTATATGTGATTTGTAAAGTTGAAAAGAATCATTCTTGGTGTTAAAATAAATTTATCAGAATTATTTTCATTATATGGGATAATATGCTAAGAAGGGTGAAATTATGGCAAGACAAAACAAAAAAGCAAAACATGGAAAAAAAAGAACTAGAATAAATAAAAGAAAGTTGATTATTGTAACTGTAGGGCTATTAATAGTAGCATTTGGTTTATTTAAAATTTTTCAAACTGTATTTTCTGGGATATCTGTAGCAAAAGAAAATGTAGGATCCCTTATTACAGCAGTATTTGGAGTTGGTGAAGATACTAGCAAAGTAAACAAAGAAAAACAATTTGATTTAGACGAGGAAGGTATTACAGAAAAGAAGAAATATGTAGTATATATTGATGTAGGTCATGGTGGTACAGACGTAGGATATAAAACAAGTAATGGGGTTTTAGAAAAAGATTTAGATTTACAAATAAGTAAATTAGTATCATCTAGGCTATCTTCTCAAGGGGATATTAGTGTGGTTGTGTCACGAAATACAGATACTACTTTATCTAATAGTGAAAGAGTAGAAGATGCAAATAAACAAAATGCTAATCTCTTTGTGTCCATTCACATGACTGGTAATCAAGATAATAAAGCAGAAGGTGTTCAAACATTTTATAGAGTAGGAGCAGATGATGCTTCAGATGAACTTGCAACACTGATACAAAAGTCTGTATCAGCATATGTGAACTTGAAAGATAGAGGAGTTACACCTTTTACATTTGACGTATTACAAGGCAACAATATGCCAGCAATATTAATACAATGTGGTTTTTTAAGTAATCCTAAAGAAGAAAAAAAATTAACAAATCCTGAGTTCCAAAAAGATTTGGCAGAAGGGATATATCAAGGAATTTTATCTTTTTTAGATACTCAAGGATAAAACAGGAGGAGAAATAATGGAAAATCTACAAGTAAAGAAAGTTTTACTAGAGGAAGCCTTAAGGAAAAAATCTATGGGAAATATGTTTACTATTGTAGAAAAAGAAAACCTAGTTTTATTTAGATCTTTTCAAGAAATTTATGCTAATAATTGTTTGACAGCAATAATATTAAGTGAATCTGCTTATACAATGATTAATATTTTCTTTGGGAAATTAGTACTAGAAGATAAAAGAAATGAAGTATTAAACTTAATCAATAGTTTGAATACTACTTATACAGCAAATAAATTTGTACTTAGTAAAAGCAATGAACTTATTCTTCAAGTACCATATATATCATTAGCAGATGATTTTAATGGAGAATTGGTAATTGATTTATTGAGAGAGTTGTTAATAATATTAGTAAAAAAAGAATATATTAAGTTTAAAGACATACTGGGAGATAGTATGATAATGGACTTTGTAAATAATTAATTAAAAATCCTTAAGCATTTGCTTAAGGATTTTTTAGTTAGGCAATATGTATAAAACATTGTACATGATGGTAATAATCTTTAATAAGAAATTTTAAAGAAAGGATTTATTATGTGTAAGATAACTGATTTTTATCAATATAAATACTGTAGAGGAAATTACTTTATCAATGTATTTATTAATAAAGAGTCAGCAAAAGGAATTAAGTCATTATTAATAGAAAAACTAAAGGAAAGAAATTTAAATAAAGAATATAGATGTGTTTATACTATTTTGTTGGACAAAATTAATAAAAATATTAAAGAAAGTGTTTATGTAAAACTTAGAGTAAATAAATGCTATTTACAATATTTAAAGGATTTATATTATGATTATTATGATAGAGAAGAAAGTTTATATGTTAAAGAAGTAATATGTCATTTACAGTATTTTATTGAAGAGGATGGAGAAAATATTTTTAAATTTTATGACTTGATGGAAAATACTAAAATAAGTGCTTTATCAAAAATGTAGACAATTATTTAAGTAAATTATTAAAGGTTGCAGGTGAAAAAATTACTTGCAACCCCCCTTTAAAATATCTACAAATTAAAATACTTTCTTACAATCAGTATAATCATAAACGTCCATTAAAGCTTCGCCAAATCTTTGATAATGAACAATTTCTCTTTCTGCTAAAAATCTTAATACAGCAATTATATCAACATCATCAGTAAGATTAATTAGTTGATAATAAGTAGCTAATGCTTTTTGTTCAGCAGCCATATCTTCGTGCAAATTAGTTATTGAATCACCAAATACATTAATATAAGAAGTAGTAAAAGGTACACCGTTAGCATCACTCGGTTGTAATCCATGTCCAAATTGTGCAAAATTTGGACCTAGTCCGTATGCTTTCATTTCTTCTGGTGTAGCATCTTCAGTTAATTGATAAAGCATAGAAGATATTACCTCAACGTGAGCTAGTTCTTCTGTACCAATATCTGTTAGTAAACCCTTTGTTTTTCCAGTAGGCATAGTATATCTTTGTTGTAAATATCTAAGTGCAGCAGCCATTTCCCCATTAGGCCCACCAAGCTGAGTCATTATAAGTTTAGCCATTCGTAAATCCTTAGACTTTAAAACAACTGGAAATTGTAATGTCTTTTCATATATCCACATATATTTAATCCCCCTATTATTATCTATTCATAATATTCTCTTTGCCATGGCCAAGGATCATCAACCCATTGGAAAGGACAAGCGCTACTACTATGACCAAAATTCATTAATGGTCCGTATTTTTTTTCATAAGATTTAACTGCTTGCTCAAATTGTTGCCCTAGTGAGTTATATAAGCAAACAGCATTTTTATCTTCTGGATGATTATCTAAATATAAATTTAAATCTACACATGCAAAGCATAGTTCTTGAATTTTTACTATTTGTTCTGCTCTAGTCATACTAGCCATTATCTTCTACCTCCTACTCTCTTTTTAGGTGATGAGTATAATGCTGGGTTGTACATTTCAGAATCATATAGATTTAGTTCTGGGAAAATTGTACCATATTTTAAAGCACATTCAAGATTGTATATTTTTGTAAGAACTTGATCATTTACATATGGTCTAGCTAAACAACAACCACAGTTTTGTGAAACTCCTCTTGACGTATTATCCATATTGTCAAAACCTCCTTGTTGAATTAGATATTTCTATCTTAGTTTTATACTATTCCAATTATTCGAAATCGTGAGTACTTGCTTGTATAAAACCTATGAAATATGATAAAATTAATTTTATGCATAGATATGTAGAGAATATGAGGTGAAAAGATGAGTGAATTAGCAGGAAATGGCTGTCAAATAATAGTACCTTTTGACGAGCGTAAACCTTTAAAAGAAATTGAAAAAAGTATATTAAAAAAATATAGAAAATACACTTGGTCTAAATTTATAAAAGCAATTAAAGATTATAAATTAGTTGAAGAAGGAGATAAAGTAGCTGTAGCAATATCTGGGGGAAAAGATAGTTTACTTATGGCAAAAATGTTTCAAGAATTAAAAAGACACGGACAAGTAAACTTTGAATTGGAATTTATAGCAATGGATCCAGGGTATCATAAAGATATAAGACAATTACTAATTGATAACTGTGAGTACCTAGAAATACCAATAAAATTATTTGATGCAAATATATTTGAAGTTGCAGATGAGATAGCAAGTGATTACCCTTGTTATATGTGTGCGAGAATGAGAAGAGGGGCATTATATAATAAAGCTGAAGAACTAGGATGTAATAAGCTAGCTTTAGGGCATCATTTTGACGATGTTATAGAAACTACAATGCTTAACTTATTATGTGCTGGAAACTTTAAAACAATGCTTCCAAAGCTTAATTCAACAAACTTCGATGGAATACAAATAATAAGACCTCTTTACTATATTAGGGAAGAAAGTATTATAAAATTCATTCAAAATAGTGGAATATGGCCACTAAATTGTGCATGTATGGTTGCAGCTAAAAAAACAGGAAATAAAAGATATGAAATTAAAGACTTAATTAAATCCTTAGGTGATAATTTCCAAGAAGTTGAAAAATCCATATTTAGATCGGCTCAAAATGTATATTTAGATTCAGTTTTAGGCTGGGAGCAAGATGGAAAAAGACATTCTTTCTTAGATAAATTTGAAGATGAAGAATAAAATATAAAATAACCGTTGAAATAATAATTCAACGGTTTTTCTTTATATTAATTATGATAAAATATAATTATAGCTATAAAGAGAGGGGAATTATTTTGAAGAAAATTTACATGGATTTTGAAATGAATATGCCAAGTTCCAAAAGTAAGAGGGAGGGGTTTAAAGCAGAAATCATAGCAATAGGTGCAATTAAATATGATACTAAAAGTGGAAAAATAGATAAGTTTAAATCTTTAATCAAACCTGTAACTAATCAAGAAGTGTTTCCTCATATTGAGGAACTTACTCATATTACAACTAAAGATTTGGAAACTGCTCCAACTTATGAAAATGTTATGAGGAATTTTAAATCATGGCTTGGTATATATTCAGATATTGAAGGAATTTATACCTTTGGAAATCTAGATTTAACTTGTTTTAATTATACAGATAGATTAAGCTCTCAAAAAAATAATCATCCAAGATTTTTAAACAATATAAAAAATTTATTTGTGGATATTAAAGATAAGTATATAAATTATGGTATGAAGTGTATGAATTATGTATCTTTAAAAAATCTTTTAGAATATGCAAATGTAAAGTTTTGTGGAGATGCACATGATCCACTGTATGATGCATATAATTTATATATATTAGACAAAGTCTTAGAAGAAAATGATAAAATAAGAAATTTATTAATAATACACGATTTTTTAAAACCACCATTCACGGCTTTAAATGAAGATTTGGAAAATAGATTTGAAGAATACAGACAGTACTTATATAATCAAAATGGGGAATTTGATATTTACTGTATATCTTTAGAAATTATTAAAACTATTAAACTATATTTATTATCCATAAAAGAAATAAATGTTCACGAGATAGATATTATTCGAGATGTAAGTAAAAAACTAGAATCCTTGGATAAATTAAAAGATATAAAAGAAGGTTATTTTTATGTTTTAGATAATTTGTATCTAGATATGAAAGAATTATTAGACGATGCTCTTTTGTATAAATTGAATCAACAAGAATATGAGGAAGAAATTGATAATATAATTGATTTATTTAATGAAGATTTAGAAGTAGAAAATATAACTGAAGTAGCAACAGATATAACGTAAAATGATTTCAAAAGAAATCATTTTTTTTGTTTTAAATAATAAGTATGATAAATATAAATAAGAAAGAGGATTATGTAAGAGGAGGAGGTTGTATGTTTATAACTACAGTTATAAAAATGTCTACTTTAATAAAAATAATATTTTTTATTGTTATTGCAGTGGTAATAGTTAGATATATAAAAAATATTAAAACATCCGTAGTGGGGAGCAAAAAAACTATTAATTACTTATTAAGAAGAAACACAAAATCATTCCTTAAAAATAGGTACAATATGTTTAATATACATAGTAGGAATGAAGATGCAAAGGTGTACAACATAAATAGTGATGAGGATGTAATAAGATATGCTAATGGAGATATTTATAAAGGTCAAATTAAAAGTGGTATAAGAGAAGGTCTTGGAACTTGCTACTTTGCAAATAAGGATCTTTATGAAGGAATGTGGAAAAACGACAAAATGGAATGTGTAGGTAAATATGTATTCGCAGATAAATCCTTTTATAGTGGTGATTTTAAAAATGGGTGTAAAGAAGGTATTGGAGTTTATACTTGTGAAGACTACAAATATATTGGCCAGTATTATGCAGATAGAAAGGGAAGAGTAGGAACGTTCCATCTACCAGAAAATTCATATTTGAAAGTTATTATTGAAAATGGGACTATTGTCGAAGGCACATATATAAGAGAAGGGCAGGAAGAGGAATATATTTATAATATTGATTTAAGTAATGAAAAAGAAGTTATTAAGAATATTAGATCTTATTTTGTAAAGGATGTTTCTAATATATAATTTAATAATATTGGAGTGAAATATTATGAAAAACCAAAATGATGATTATAAAGTAAAACTTATTCCTTTTATAATGAATAGAGGAGTAAAAAATACAGGAAAAACACCTTATGGAGTAACCATGATACAGGCAAAAAATATGTGGAGTGAATCTAGTAGAGGGGAAGGGATAAATATTGCAGTAATAGACTCAGGTTGCGATATTGACCATGAAAGCTTAAAAGAGAATATTGTATTTGTTAGAAATTTTACAGATGAAGATAAGAAAAATCCAAATATAGTAATTGATAGGGTTGGTCATGGTACTCATGTGGCAGGAATTATAGCTGCAAATGGAAATAATAATACAGTAGTTGGAGTAGCTCCATGGGCTAATTTGTACATTTTAAAAGCTATTGATAGAACTGGAAGTGGAAAAGTAAGTTGGGTTATTAATGCGATAAATTATGCTGTGGAGAAAAAAGTTGATATTATATCTATGTCACTTGGTATGCCAAACAATGACCCAAAGCTTGAAAAAGCAATAAAACACGCCGTTAATAATAATATATTAGTGGTATGTGCTGCTGGTAATGAAGGTGATGGAAATTCAGGTGATTTTGAATACTCATATCCTGCATCTTATGTAGATGTAATATCAGTGGGTGCAGTAGATAAAAAAGGAGTTCCAGCTAGTTTTTCAAATGCTAATTTGGTAGTAGATTTGGTAGCTCCAGGGGTGGATGTAGTATCTACTTATCCTAATAATCAATTTGCAAGTTTAAGCGGAACAAGTATGGCAGCTCCACATGTCAGTGGAAGTTTAGCATTACTCAAAAATTGGTCTCATGAAGAATTTCAAAGAGATTTAACTCAAGAAGAGATTTATGCACAGCTTATAAAGTATACAAAAAATTTAGGATATCCTAGAACAGTGCAAGGTAATGGATTGGTTTATTTAAAAGATAAAAAATAAATAGTTTTTTCTAGCTTGGAACTTAATTATAATAAGTTTCAAGCTATTTTTTTTACAAAAAATATAAAATTTCATTTTTTATCTCAAAATTTTACAAAAAAATGATATAATGAATTAGAAAGTAACAAAATTGTAACTTATTAGATGCTTAAAATTAAAATATATGGAGTTGAGACAATGATTAAATTTACAAAAGTTGAGAAGCAATACTCTGACGGAAATAAATGTCTAAAAGATATAAATCTTACAATAGATAAAGGAGAATTTGTTTTTTTAGTAGGACATTCAGGGGCAGGAAAATCAAGCCTTCTAAAAATAATAACTAGAGAAGAAAAAGTTACAGATGGGACGATTATAGTTAATAAGGAAAACATAACTAATATAAAAAACTCAATGCTACACAAATACAGAAGAAATATAGGAATAGTTTTCCAAGATTACAGATTAATCAAAGAAAAAACTGTATATGAAAATGTTGAATTAGCCCTTAGAGTAGTAGGAGAAAATCCTAAGAATATAAGAGCAAAGGTTATGGATGTTTTAGAAAGAGTAGGTATAGCCCATAAATATAAAAAATATCCAGATGAATTATCAGGTGGTGAGTGTCAAAGAGTTGGTATAGCCAGGGCATTAGTAAATAAGCCATCTATTATAATTGCCGATGAATGTACCGGAAATCTAGATATGGACAATTCTATTTCAATAATGAAGCTATTACAAGATATAAATAAAGTAGGCATAACAGTAATCATGGCTACTCATAATTTGGAGTTAGTAAGAGAATTTCCTAGGAGAATTGTTAAAATTGAAAATGGCAAAATAATTTATGACACAAAGAGGTGTGAATAATGAAGATAATATCAAAAATAACATATAGCTTGAAACAAGGATTAAAAGGTGTATTTAGTAATAAAACTATGAGTTTGATTTCTGTAGTTTCAGTTACATCAGTTCTAGCTATACTTGGAATAGTGTTATGTATAGTATTAAACATTAACTCATTTATGGAACAAACACAAAATGAAGTAAATGAGATAAGAGTAGCATTAGATCCAAAACTAAGTGAAGATAACACGTTAAAAGTAAAAGCAGAATTAGAAAAAATAAATGGAGTTGAAAGCGTCAAATATCAAACGAAGGATGAAGCTTTTGATGATATGAAAGAAAGCTTTGGAGACGACAAAGAGTTGTTAGAGGGAGTAAAAAATCCTTTGGATGACTATTTTATAGTAACTATTGCTGATTCTCAGGAAATAGAAACTTTAGCTAAAAATATGGAAAAAATAAAAGGTGTTATAGAAGTTCAATATTATAAAGAAATAATGGAAAACTTTATAACAGCATCTAATACAGTAAAACAATTTGGAGGAATTGTAATAGGATTCCTATTAATAGTTTGCTTAGTATTAATATCTAATACAATAAAAGCTAGAGTGTATAGCAAAAAAGAAGAAATACAAGTTATAAAATACATAGGTGGTAGTAATAGATTTGTTATAGCTCCATTTATAGTAGAAGGATGTATAATAGGCTTATTTGGTTCTTTAATATCTCTTGGGATATGCACAGGAATGTATAAGTATGTAGTTGAAAATATGCAAATATCTCTAAATTCAATTGTTGGGGATATGATGTTACCTCTTTCAAGTGTATCATACTTATTAGTCTTAGTATTATTTGTTACAGGAATAATGGTAGGGATATTAGGAAGTGGATTATCTGTAAAAAAATATTTAAAAGTATAAAACAATTTGGGGGAAAATATGAAGAAAATAATATCAACAGCTTTAATTTGCTCAATGTTGTTTTCAGCTAGTAGCATGGTATATGTTAGTGCTGAAAATACAGAAAGCAAGCTAAAGTCTAATCAAGAAAAGCAAGAGGAATTAGATGTAAAGATAAAAAATTTAAATGAAAAGAAAGAAGAAGTTGAAGAAAAGATTAATCAAGCAAACAAAAAAATAGAAACAATAAACAATGAATCAGAAAAATTAAAAGAAGACATTAAGAAATTAGAAAAAGATATAACTTCAAATGAAGAAAGCTTAGGAGACAGATTGAAAGTTATAAATAGTAACTATACATTAGGCTATTTAAAGGTTATACTAAGTAGTAATTCTATTTCTGACTTTTTAAATAATGTTTATATAGTGCAAGAAGTTGTAGAACAAGATAAACAAATGTTAAAAGATTTAGAATCTGATAAAAGTGAAATAGAAGAAAAGAAAACAATATTAGATAAAAATAAAGAAGAAGCTAAAGTAATTAAAGATGAGTTAGTGAAAGATAAAAAAAGTTTAGAGGAAGATAAAGCAGAGCTAAAAAAATTAAAGAGCCAATTAGTTAATGAAGAGGAAGCCTTAGAAGAAAAGCTACAAAAAATAGCAGCAGAAAATGCAGCAACTTCTAGTGAATCAGATTCTAATAAATCAGATTCTAATAAATCGGATTCTGGTAATTCAAATGCTGTAATATCAAATGGATCATGGCCAGTACCTGGACATAGTACAATATCTTCACCTTTTGGATATAGAATACACCCTGTGTTGGGAGTAAGCAAATTACATACAGGAATAGATATACCAGCTCCTACAGGAACTCCAGCAGTTGCAGTTGCTAGTGGAACTGTAATTTATTCGGGTGTTCAAGGAAGTTATGGAAATACAGTAATGATAAGACATGATAATGGATTAGTATCACTTTATGCTCATAATAGCTCTTTAGTAGTTAAAGTGGGGGATAAGGTTAAAAAAGGACAAGTTGTTACTAAAATAGGATCAACAGGAAGATCAACAGGGCCACATTTACATTTTGAAATTAGAGTAAATGGAACTCCTCAAAACCCATTAAATTACTTATAATATTTTTGGATAAGGAGTAGTATTTATGAAAGAATATGTGGTAGTAGATTTAGAAACTACAGGACTAGACCCATATAGCGGTTGTGAAATAATAGAAATAGGTATAACAGAAATAAAAAATAATAAGATAGTAAGAAATTATTCAAGATTAGTAAAACCGGATACAATCATACCTTCTTTTATAACAGAAATAACTGGTATAACAAATGAGATGGTAGAAAATGAAGAAAGCATAGAAACTATTTTACCAAGATTTAGAAAATTCTTGAGTGATAGAGTTATGATAGCGCATAACGCTAAATTTGATTTGAAGTTTCTAAATTATTATTTACAAAAATACAATTTAGAACCAATAGATAATCATATATGTACTCTAGAAATGCTTAAAAAATGTAAATCATATAAAGGGAAAAATAAAAAACTGGAAACTGCATGTAATTATTATAATATCATCAATGAAAATGCACATAGAGCTGATAGTGATACTAAGGCTACAGCAGAATTATTCTTAATAATAAAAGATGAAGTATTTCCACAAAACATGTAATTAAGACTAAGAGCTATAGATAAACCTATGGCTCTTTTTTATATTGGAAATTTTGTGTTCAATAAAAGTATAGATTCATAGTATATATTAGTAGGAATAATAGGGGGATTAGATATGAATCACATTTATGTAAATATTTATACAGATAAAGTTAAGTTTTACATAGTTTACTATGATCAAAGTGAGAGAAGACAGATTAAAAATGATGAGATTATATTGCCTATTTCTTTTAGTATGGGCGATAAATTATACTATATAAAAAAAATAATAAGCACCATAATAAAACAGTATAATATAGAATCATACTGTTTGGAAGTGGATAGTGATATAGGTGTGGACATAGTAGAAGCAGTTAAAATGGAAGGAGTTCTAGAAGAATTATTCTCGAGTAAAGGAGTAATGCTATGGAAATAAGTCCAAAACTTAATTTAAAAATAGTACAAAAGATTAATTCAGAAGGAGTAAATTCAGCTTTATATATAGTTGAAGATAGGCAGCTTAATTGTGAGATGATATTAAAGCAAATAGATAAAAAAAAATTAAAAGAGTATGATAAATATTTTGAAGAATCTAAAAAGATATCTTCATTGAATCATCCTAATATAATAAAAATTAACTATGCAACTTATGATGATGAGTATATTTATATAACCATGCCTTATTATAAAAAAGGATCATTAAATCACATATTGGATTATAGAAATTTAACAGTAAGAGAAATTATAAAATACTCTTTAGACTTTCTTTCAGCTCTTTATTATGTACATGATAATAATATAATTCATTGTGATATAAAACCAAATAATATCCTCATAGATGATAATAATCAAGCCATACTTGGTGATTTTGGTTCTGCCATAAGACTTGATATTCATGGATGTGGTAAGTTAAAAAATGTTTATTATAAGCACATAGCACCAGAACAGTGTTTTACATCAACTGTTGATAGTAGTATTGATATTTATCAAGTTGGAACTACCTTATATAGGATGTGCAATGGAAATGAGGAATATAATAATCAACTTAAAAGATATAAAAATTTAAATGATTTAAAAATTGCCATATCAAAGGGAAAATTTCCTGTAAGAAAAAAGTATTTGCCACATATACCTAAATCTTTAATTGAAGTTATAGAAAAATGTTTGCAAGTAAAAAGAGAAGAACGATATGAAAATATATTAGATATTTTGAATGATTTATCAAAAATTAAAGAAAATCTTGATTGGAGATACGATAAAAGGACCAAGGACTACTTTACATGGATAAAAGATGATAAATATATTATATTAAAGCGAGAGGATAAGATATGGTTTATAGAATCAAATATTATAAAAGGAACTAGTAATATGGAGGTAGAAAGCAAGGCTCAAGGATATCGAATAATAAGAAAAATTATAAAAGAAAATGAAAAAACCCTACTTTAATCCGTTCAAGTAGGGTTTTTCATTAAAATATATTATAAAAAGGGGTTTATTAGGGAATATATTTTGTTTGGGGAGTAATCAGTTATTGGGGAAATAACTGTATATTTATAATAACAAAATTCGACAAAATATGCAAGTGTTTTTAAAAAAATATATTTTAGTTAAGAAATATATTTGAAAATATTGGTTAAAATACTTTTAATAAGGAGGAGTATAATGAAAAAAGAACTAATAATTTACATATTAATGCTAATAGGAGTATTTACGTTTAATAATGTATCTTATTCTATTAATAAAATTAATCCATCTCAAAGTTCAATATATGTAAATAATATTAATGACAAAGATATTAAAATAGAAATCACAAATGTGGAAACAATAAATAGTGCAATTAGTTTAGACGAAATTTATGACTCGTATTCTATTATTACTATGGATATAACTAATACTGGACTAGATGATGTAGAATTATCTAATATAAATTACTCTGTTTATCAAGATAATAAAAAGCTACAAACATTTATACAAAGCCAAAATAAATACCTAGGATTTGTAGGAACATTAGGAAGTGGAGAACAAAAAAAAGTGACAATAGGAGTAGTATTAGAGAAAAAAAATAAACCACTAAAGGTGGTTTTTGAAAATTTAAGTGATTGTAGTAAACAAAAGATTATAAAAATAATAAATATTTAACATATTAATAAAAATAATAAATAATAGTTTGAATATTGATTTTTTTCAACATATTAATCATTTATACCTTACAATTGACATAGTGTAATATTACAATTTTGTACTTTGATTTATTTTAATTTACAATGTATAATTAATTTAACAAGTAAGGAGGTATATATGAGCTATTACGATAGTAGTGATAATAAAATAAGACGAAAAAAAATTAGTTCTAATAATTCAAATAAAAGTAATCAAAATGCAGTTAGTACTAAAAATAAACAAGAAATCAATAGAGTTAATAGAAAAGAAATAGATGAAAATTTTGAATTAGAGAAAGAATTATTCTATAAAAAAAGAGATAAAAAAAGACGTAAAAGAAATAGTCTTATAAAAAAATGTTTAACTGTTTTGTTAATACTAACATTTATAGGAAGTATATTTGCCTCTGTATTAGTAGCTGTATCACTAAAGGGAACTCCCGATGTTACTAAAGATTTAATTTATAATAGTTATGTATCTAAAAATGTGGTTCCAGTTAATGAAATTCCAGACAACTTAAAACACGCTATAGTTTCAACGGAAGACAAGAGATTCTATAAACATAAAGGTGTTGACTTTAGGTCCCTAACTAGATCTGTTGTTAATAATGTTTTATCAGATTCAACACAAGGTGGAAGTACGATTGATATGCAAGTGTCTAAAAACTTACTGACTAGTGAAGAAAGGACTATGAAGCGTAAAATTAGAGATATGTATAATGCCATGCAAATGAATAAAATAATGACAAAGGATGAAATTTTGTCTACTTATTTAAATAATATATATTTTGGAAAAGCAAGTTATGGTGTGGCAGATGCGGCAAAAGTTTATTTTGGGAAAGACGTTAGAGATTTAAATTTAAGTGAATGTGCTATGTTAGCAGGAATTACAAATAATCCAGCAAAATACATGCAACATGATGAGGCAAAAAGAAGGCAAAAAGTTGTGCTAAAACATATGTATGAGCAAGGTTATATAAGTGAAGATGAATATAAGGACGCACTTAATGACCCAACACCTTTTAAATCTGAAATTGCTTAGATAATTAAAATGTCAATAAGTAAAACTTATTGGCATTTTTTAGACTATGCTCTTGATATTAAAAAATAAGGATATAAAAAATGTTAAGAATTGATAATAAGAGTATGTAAAAATGACAGAATTCAATTAGTAAAATTAGATTATTCGAAAATTATAATAGATTTTTAAGCTCTTTTATATTATTTTTAATTTACCAGTATATCTAGTACCTACGGCTAATAGTGTAGAAACTAACATACACAGATCTTAGGTTAATTGTTGAGTTGATATCTATACATACCCTGAATGTGGTCATTTAGTTGGAGATTATATTAAAAATAGAAGTATAATATGTAAATAATGTATAAAATAGAATTAAGGATGAGGTATTTTGATAAATATCACATCCTTAATTGCATTTATACAACCTATTTTTTATTTAAAGCTTTACTCATATTTTGAAAAATATCCTTTTTTCTGTAGTAACACTAATACTAATATAAAAATTAATATTACAACACTACATACAAGACCTGCTTCTGGTCCAAACTCTCCACCTGTAATGCTTTTATTTCCAACTAAGACTAAATCTATTAAAGTTCCTGAACTACCTTCATTACCACTAACTGCAAATCCAAATACGTTTCCTTGAGCAAAGTTCCATGCACTATGCATACCACAAACTAGCCATAAATTATTAGTATATATAACACATAATCCAAAGAAAATACCAACTAATATAATGTTTAATAAAGCTATATAGTTTACATTAGGACTCATTAAATGCAATCCTCCAAATAATAAGGCTGATGCTATTAGTCCTACTGTAATGTTATACTTAGCACCTAATACATTCATTAACCATCCTCTTGTTACAATTTCTTCACTTGCACCTTGAATCATCCAGATAATAAATATAAATAGAATATTTGTTAAGGCAGCAACACCTACGGGTTGTAAACTATTTGTTTGGACTACTATATTACCTAACATAAATAATATCAGTACTATAGTACTCATTAATCCTAAGCCTATTAAAATACCTGTTATATATTTTATAACCCAATTTTCCTTGTAAAACCCCAGAGACATTATTTTTCTTTTTTCTATAAATTTAACCCATAAAAATACAAATAATATCATAAAAACACATATAATTCCTACCTGTAGCGCACCTATTAATTCTTTATGTTGAGTAAAAAATCCATTTGATATCAATAAAGTTATGATAAAACTACCAACTTTTGAACCAACCAACCCACCTGCTTGAACAAATATAAATGCTAATATTATAGCAATTATAATGTTTAATAGTACTCTACTTTTTTTAGCTTCTTCCGTAAGTCTTGTTTGTTTTATAACCATAAAAATTTTTCCTCCTTATTAAATGATCTTTTAAAAATTATTATTTTTGTGGATATTTAAAATATTACCTTATTAAAGATTCATTTATTGCTTTTGATAATAATAATGTACTTTAAAGTATGCTTTTTCATTATATACTGTAATTTATATTTTTTAATATTTTAACCAATTGTTCTAATTAAATGCAAATAGACATACTCACTATACATTTCTTTACCATATTAATTGTATCTTCATCATATTTTAACTATAATTTTAATATAGAAGTTTGTAATTTTGTGTTTATAATGATAAAATGAATAAATCACATTAGATATAATCACAATTAAATAGCTTGATATTAAAAAATAAGGATATAAAAATGTTAAAAATTAATTATAAAAGGACAGAATTCAAGTAGTAAAATTAAATTATTCAAAGAATTAGAATAAATTTTTAATATCTTTTATATTTATACAATTTAACTTATGAGTATGTCTAGTAAATACGACTAATAGTTCAGAAACTAATATTAACAGATTCGCTATTGAGTTTTTGATTAATTGATTGTAATTTCATTACTACAAAACTTCTAAAAAGTTCATGTCTAGAGTACCCTTTATGACCATATATCGAAGATATGTACTCATCTATATTTGATAGGCTAAGAACCTTAAAAATTGCACGAAAAAATCTTGATAATTTATCTTTCAATTTAATATCTACTTAGTATTAATACTTTGAAAGTATAATATTCACAATGAAAGTTTTGATAGGAGTGATAATGATTTTATGGCTTTTCAAAGGCTTGAAATAAAATGGTTGTGAGTTATTCTCATGCCACAGTATATTAAATAAAAGAGGTGACTAAATGTTTAAATTTAACTATGATGAAAAAGAATATATATTAGATGATCAAAATTTTGATGAATTAATCAACGATGATGATAAACCTGTTAAAGATATTGATAAGGATCTAATCATAGAATTGCTAAAAAACTCTCCAGAAGAAATAATATTTGGTGAAGAGTTTTATATAGAAGCATGTCCAAAGTGTTTAAAAGGAATAAAAGAAAAAGAAAAATTTTTCCCTTTTTTAGAGTATCATTTTTATATTTACACTAAGGAAGAAAAATATGTTATAAGCACTATAGACAAAGATTATGAAGGCAAATCATTTAACAAACTATCCAGATCAAATATTGTAGATGATAGTTATATAGTGAGCATAATAATATGTAAACATTGCAATGATTATATAATACAAGTAGAAAATTGTGAAGTGTAATAAAGTATATATTAAAGACATATCTTTTGATATGTCTTTTTTACTAAGTGAATTTTTATATTTAAATTAGATACTATTTTTTGTATTTATTTGTTATGATTAATTTGAGAGGGAGGGAATAATATTATGAACAAAATAATTAAAGTTACAGCTAGGTTATTATTAGGATTTATAATATATGGTCTAGCTATAGTAGTAATGATACATGCAAATATTGGGCTAAGTCCTTGGGATGTATTACATCAAGGAATTTCTTTAAAAACTGGTCTTACTATGGGGCAAATATCCATAGGAGTAGGAGTTATAATTATAATAATTGATGCATTTATGGGTGAAGGAATTGGATTTGCCACATTAGGAAATGTATTTCTTATAGGAATTTTTTTAGATATATTTGAAGGTCTTAATATAGTACCTTATGCAAATAATTTATTTATTGGTATTCTTATGATGCTAATAGGAATAGTTTTAGCTGCCATAGCAACTGTACTTTACTTAAAACCCGCTCTTGGTAGTGGACCTAGAGATGGTTTAATGCTAGCTATAAATAAACGATCATCAAAATCTGTAGGAACGATAAGAACTATTATAGAATTAACAGTTTTAACAGTAGGTTGGCTTTTAGGAGGTAGTGTGGGAATTGGGACAATAATAAGTGGATTTGGATTGGGCTATGCCATACAAATTGCTTTTAAAATAAGTCATATTGATTCTAAATCACTAACTCACCAAAGTGTTATTGAAAGTATAAAATCTTTAAAAAATAGAAATTCCATTCAAGTTGAAACTTGTATGGAAGCTGATGAAGAATAAAAAGAGAAGCTACAGTTAGGTAGCTTCTTTTTATTTTTAAAATTTTATATTAAATATTTAATTTTCAACAAATGTATCACAGCTAGCATTACCGCTGTTTATTTTAATTTTTTTTGCTGTGCAATACTTATTATCGTTGTAGGAACATTTTATTGCATCGCATTTTATATTTTGTATAGTAGTAGGATCTAACTTATTCTTATTTTCACCGTAGATAGAACTAGTAAACTGTTGATAGTCCTTTTCTTTAAAAGTAGAACAGTAAGTGTCATCAATATCATCTGCAAGAAAACCATCAATGCTTATTCTTCCAGCATAACAATGATTATCATTGTTATGTATACATCTAGTTGCATCACATCTTAAACTAGTATTCAATTTTAGACCTCCTTAACAAACTATATTAAAGATAATATATGTAAGTTGTATTATTTTATACAATTACTTTTTATTATTTGGAAAACATTTACTACATAAAACAACCACATCTTCATCTGTTTCTCGGCCTAACTTTTTATTTATATGATATACATCTACATTTTCAATACTATTGCAAATAGAGCAGGTATAGTTGTGTTTTTTTAGTATATTATCTTTAAATAATTGCCAATATAATGAGTTAAGATAATCTTCATATTTAACTCTAAGACTAGTTTCTAAAAAGTCTAAATATAAATAGTCTAAATCACAAGTTGTTAGGTTAGTATGCTCTTGATCAAAAAACTGACAACAGTCTGTTGGTCTTGGAATTTTATTGTTAATAACACATTTTATATAATACCTAAAGTTTTCGTCAGGACCTTCCAAACTTAAGTGAGAGCAAAAAGTACAACAATTTTTTGGTAATTTATCCTCTAAAATTTTATTTTCCTTTTTCATAATATCCCTCCAATTTTCTAAAGGAGTAAATTTTTATATATAATACATATTAAAAATTTTTTTATATTATTACAAAATGAAAAACAAAAATATCTAACAATAAAGGATTTTAAAAAATAAAAATCAATATATATATTAAATACTTAAATTAAGGTGATATTATGCGAATTTATGATTTTGATAAAAACAGAAAGATAATAAATATAGAATTAGAAGAAAGACTTATGATAAGTAAGGAAAAAATAAATAAAAAAGTATCAAGTTATAGAAGTGATAATAAAGATAAGATAAGTGAAATATATGGTAATAATAAAGAAATTCTAAATATTGATGAAGTAAAGAGCCCCTTTACTTATATAAAAAACAAAACTATAGGGACAAAAAGCCTTGACTCAAAACACATATACAAAAGTATAGCTAATAAAAATATAGACTTTAGTAAATTTGTTGCATGTAATTTTAATAATATTAAATTCGAAAACTGTACTTTTTTTGGAAGTGAATTTAAAAATTGTAGATTTTATAATGTGGACTTTCATAACTGTAATTTTGAAGATGAAGAAAAAATTATAGCATTATTTAAAGAAAAATGTGAATTTAAAAGTTGTAATTTTTACACCACTAATATTAAAAATATCGTATTTGAATTTACTAAATTTGTAGAAGTTAAATTTTCTCTAAGTACTCTTAGAAATAGTATTTTTAATAAATGCTCTATTGAAAATATAATTTTTTCGGATTGTGATTTGAAATCTATGAAAATAATAAGAACTGATATAAATATATTGGCTTTTGAAGATGAATTTACAAGTAAGGTGGATGAAAATACATTTATTGATTTATTAAAGTTAAATAATAAGAATAAAAGTTCTTACTATAATATATTTAAAACATATAAAAGTATATCATCAGTATTTGAAAAAAATAGATTATTTAATTATTCTGGAGAATATTACTATCTTTCTAAATGCGCAGAAAGGAAATATTTAAAAGGATTAGAAAGGCTAAAATCAAATGTTTTTTATTATACTTGTGGATATGGAGAAAGACCAACATTTGCGCTTATATCATCCTTAGAGATTGTATTAATATTTTCTATAATATATATGTTTTCTGGCCTTTGTGTAAATGAAAGAATAATTCATTATAATTTAAATATATTATCATATTTGCCTAGAAAACTAATGTATATGGATCTTATAGATTGTTTTTACTTTAGTTTAGTTACGTTTACAACAGTAGGATATGGAGATATATTTCCCATAGGATATAGTGTACTATTTTCATGTGTGGAAATGTTATTAGGAGTTACTATGGTAGGAGTTTGGACAGCTACTTTAGCTAGAAAAATCACTAGATAAAGATGTAATAATTGGCAAAGTAACCTTGTATATGATAAATTATAACTATTATAAAACTTAGGAGGCAAAAATGAAATTTCAAGATTATAAATATGAAAGACCTAACTATGAAGAAATAAAAAAATCATTTTTAGACTTAGTAAATAAAATAAAATATGCCAAGGACTATAAAGTTCAACATAGATATATAATGGACTTAAATAATATTAGAAAACACATTGAAACCATGTCTACTATTGCTTCAATAAGAAATAGTATAAATACGGCAGATGAGTTTTATGAAAAAGAGACAAGTTATTGGGATGAATATGGTCCACTATATACAGAATTAAATTCAGATTTCTATAATGCTATTGTTAGTTCTAAATTTAAAGAGAATATAATAAATGACTTTAGTGAACAATTTTATAAAATATGTGAATACTCTTTAAAATCTTTTTCAAAAGAGATCATACCACAGTTACAAGAAGAAAATAAGCTAATGTCCAAATATACAAAACTATTAGCCTCTGCAAAAATAAGATTTAATGAAGAAGAGTTAAATTTATCTGGTCTTTATAAATATATGTTATCACAAGATAGAAAAGTTAGAGAAGAATCATCTAAATCTTATTATAACTACTTTGAAACACATGAAGAAGAATTTGATGAAATCTATGATAAATTAGTAAAAATAAGAGATGACATAGCTAAAAAGCTAGGCTTCAGTAATTTTACAGAATTAGGTTATATAAGAATGTACAGAACAGACTATAACCCAGAAATGATAGTTAATTTAAGAAAACAAGTATTAGAATACATAGTACCTCTTTGTAATAAGTTATATGAAAAACAAGCCAAAAGATTAGGTTTAGATAAATTAACTTATATTGATGAAAATCTAGAATTTTTAGATGGAAACCCTATTATTAAGGGTGACTCAGACTATATAATAAAAAATGGAATAAAAATGTATAATGAATTATCAAAAGAGACTAAAGAGTTTTTTGATTTTATGTTGGAAAATAATCTTATGGATTTAGAAACTAAACATAATAAATCTGCTGGAGGTTACTGTACATATATACCAGATTTTAAAGCTCCATTTATTTTTTCTAATTTTAATGGAACTAGTGAAGATATGGATGTACTAACTCATGAGGCAGGACATGCATTCCAACTATTTATGTCTAGACACATAGACATGCAAGAAATAAACTTTCCAACTTTAGATAGTTGTGAAATTCATTCTATGAGTATGGAATTTATAACTTATCCTTGGATGAATATGTTTTTTAAAGAAGATACGGATAAATATAAATTTGCTCATTTATGCTCTGCTATAAAATTCTTGCCTTATGGAGTTGTAGTAGATGAGTTTCAGCATATTGTTTATGATAATCCTAATATGAGTAAGGATGAAAGAAAAAAAGTATGGCGCAATTTAGAGAACAAATATTTACCACATAGAGATTATGAAAAAAATAAAATATTGGAAAAAGGATGTTGGTTCTTTAAACAAGGACATATATTTAAAGATCCATTTTATTATATTGACTATGTATTAGCACAAATTTGTGCATTTCAATTTCTTAAAAAAATGGAAGAAAGCAGAGAAGAAGGATGGGAAGATTATTTGAGAATTTGTAAAGTTGGTGGAAAACAGTCTTTTATGCAAATAGTTAAAACTGGGAATTTAATATCTCCTTTTGATAATAATTGCATTGAATTCATAATAAATAATTTGCAAATGAACATAGAAAAATTTGAAAAAAATTTATAAAAGAAAGCTAAGAATGTGTAAATTACATATTCTTAGCTTTTTTTTTATTTATATCATTATTTACAAAATATTATTTGTGATATATGGAAATTCTAAGTTTGAAGAAGTAAGTTAGGAGGATAATTTATGAATATTTCAAAAAGGATACAATCAGTTCCACCATCAACTATAATGGAATTATTAACTTTTGCAGCAAAAGCAAAGAATCAAGGTAAAAAAGTATATCATCTAAATATAGGTCAGCCAGATATTATGACACCAGAAGGTTTTTTTAAAGCTATAAGAGAATATAAAGGTGAAGTTTTAGAATATGCTTTATCAGAAGGTTTACCAGAGCTAATAGAAGCTATAAGAAAGTATTATACAAATTATAATTTAAACTTTGAAAATGATGAGATTTTAATTACTAATGGCGGTAGCGAGGCACTATTATTCACCATGCTTACTATTTGTGATGAAGGAGATAATGTACTAGTTCCAGAGCCTTTTTATTCAAATTATTTTAATTTCTCAAAATCTGTAGGAGTAAATATTAATCCAATTACTACTTTAGCTGAAAGTGGATTCCACTTACCTAATAAAGATGAAATAGTATCAAAAATTAATGATAAAACTAAGGCTATACTATTTTCTAATCCGGGAAATCCAACGGGTGTAGTTTACACAAAAGAAGAACTAGAAATGATTGCAGATATAGCACTTGAACATAATTTATGGATAATAGCAGACGAGGTTTACAGAGAATTTGTCTATGATGGTGAGTACACTAGTGTGGGTACTATTGAAAGAGTAAAGGACAGGGTAATAATTGTAGACTCTGTATCAAAACGTTATAGTGCTTGTGGAGCGAGAATAGGATCATTAGCTTCTAAAAATAAGCCTTTTATGGAAGGCATACTTAAGTTATGTCAAGCGCGATTATCTGTGCCAACTTTAGAACAAGTAGGAGCAATCGAGCTTTACAAAACAAATAATTCTTATTTAACAGAGGTTAATGAAGAATATAGAAAAAGAAGAGACGTGCTTTACAATGAGCTTATAAAAGTACCAGGTGTTATTTGTAAAAAACCTAGTGGTGCATTTTATATAGTAGCAAAACTACCAGTAAAAAATGCAGATGATTTTACTAAATGGTTATTAAGTGACTTTGATAAAGATGGAGAAACTGTGATGCCTTGTCCAGCTGAGGGATTTTATCAAACATCTGGACTTGGGGTTGATGAAATAAGACTGGCATATATTCTAAACACTAAGGATTTGCATAAGGCAGCCACACTTTTAAAAGAAGGTTTAGAAACGTATCTAAAGTTAAATAAAGAATAAAAAATTTATTTTTTATAATAAAACAGAGTTTAATATAAGACTCTGTTTTTTAATTTAAAAACTTTGTAGCAAAGAGTATTAACAAAAACATTTAGATGTTTACATAAAGAGATTTAATCTTACATAATATTGAGAATTAGTAACAATCTGTAATTACCTATGTTACTATTTTGTAATACAAAGTAACAAGTATGTAACTGTAATTTTTCAAGGGGTAATGATATTATAATAGTATAAATAAAAGATAATATTTAAGCAATTATAAAATATATTATAGAGGAAGTGTTGAAATATGAAAAAAGGAATTATCGCAATAGCATTATTAGTAAGTGGAGTATTATTAATAACTCCAATAGCAAACGCAATTTCACAAAACAATAAACAAGAAAATGTAGCGCCAGTAAAAGTTGAACAAGCTACAAATACTGCAAAAACAGAAGTTGTAAAAAATAATGAAGAGAAAACAACACAAAAACAAGAAGCTAAAAAGCCAGCAAAAGTTGAAACTGTGGCTGTAAAAACTAAAAAAACTGCAAAAGTAAAAGTTGAGACTAAAAAAGAAGAAGCTAAAAAAGTTGAGACTAAAAAAGAAGAAACTACTAAGCCAGCTAATAACACAGTTTTAAAAGATGATAAAGATAAAGAAGAAGTTAAAACAGGAATGACAAAATCACAGGCTGAAGCAGTTTTAAATAAATATTTAAAAGAAGTTGAAAAAGTTGACTTTACTTACACATACCAAGGTAATGAAGATACTTTTAAAGCAATGAACAAAAAAGGAATAAGAGGATAT